>ULMG01019616.1_pt1 | contig 35213 bp, 39 predicted proteins | sample 1951601 | NCBI WGS metagenome assembly ULMG01 (sample SAMEA4835545, study PRJEB28245) | human gut metagenome | biome: gut microbiome; material: fecal sample | place: Denmark | collected 2008
TAAAAAATCGTGCATTTAATATTGCAATGTACAGTCAGAAATTTCTATAAAAAATAATTGACAACAATACAAAATGGTACTATAATAAATCCTGCTTAATTTTTATAATCCTGTTTTCAGGTTGATATATAGACATAAGAATTAAAAAGAATTTTTTCAGGAGGAAAAGGTAATGAGCAAAAAGGACTTTGTTTTTAGCGTGATGTTGGGCTTTTTCATTATGGCAACACTATTGAATTTAATAATTTCAATAGTAACCGGAGATATAATGGTATGGATGTGCACAGTATTGGATGCTGTTACATTAATACTGTTTATAATATGGAATAAACTTAACAAAAAAGAATAAAGTATTAAAAGAAAGAGCTAATATTAACTTATTATTAGCTCTTTTTGCTATTATATTGATTTTATAAGAGTTGATAAAACTAAAATAAAATGATACAATTCAATAATAAATAAAATAAACAAGGAATGATAGAAATAATGGAAAAAATTTTAGACAGAATAAATAAACCTGACGATTTGAAAAAATTAAATTTATTAGAAAAAAACAAACTAGCAGAAGAAATAAGAGAATATATACTAGAAGTGGTATCTAAAAATGGAGGACATTTAGCTTCTAATTTGGGCGTTGTAGAACTTACAATTGCACTTCATAGCGTTTTTGACTTACCACAAGACAAAATAGTATGGGATGTAGGACATCAAAGCTATGTTCATAAAATTTTAACAGGAAGAAAAGAACAGATGCAAACTTTAAGAAAATTTGGTGGCATATCACGGATTTCCAAAAATATCGGAATCTGAATATGATAGTTTTGACACAGGACATAGCAGTACATCAATATCAGTGGCATTAGGAATGGCAAGAGCAAATGCTTTGGAAAATAAAAACAATCATGTAATAGCTGTAATAGGTGATGGGTCACTAACAGGCGGAATGGCTATGGAAGCTCTAAATGATGCCGGAAGTAGTAATTCTAATATAACAGTAATATTAAATGATAATGAAATGAGTATATCTAAAAATGTAGGAGGAGTTCCAGCATTACTTACTAAAATTAGAATTAAAAAAACATATAAAAGGTCAAATAACTGTATAAAAAGATTTTTTAACAAAGCGCCTTTAATAGGAAAACCAATAGTTTCGTTAGCTCACAATATAAAAAGAAGCATAAAACAGTTGGTTATTCCTAATATGTATTTTGAAGATATAGGATTTACATATCTAGGACCAGTAGATGGACATAACATAGAAGAACTAGAAAAAATTTTAAAACAGAGCAAACATCTAGAAGGACCTATTTTAATTCATGTAATAACTAAAAAAGGAAAAGGGTATAAGTTTGCAGAAGAAACGCCAGATAAATTTCATGGAATTTCTAGCTTTGATATAAAAACAGGAGAGAAAATAGCAAAACCAAAAAAAGATTATTCAAAAGTGTTTGGAGATAAATTAGTTGAGCTAGCTTCAAAAGATGATAAAATAGTTGCTGTAACAGCTGCAATGAAAGATGGAACAGGATTAAAAGAATTTGCAAATAAGTTTCCTAGTAGATTCTTTGATGTTGGAATTGCAGAACAACATGCAGTGGGTATGATTGCAGGAATGGCTGCATCAGGTTTAAAACCGGTATTTGCAGTATACTCATCTTTTTTACAAAGAGGATATGATCAACTTATTCATGATATTGCATTAGAACAAATACCTGTAACTATATGTGTTGATAGAGCTGGAATTGTTGGAGCAGATGGAGAAACACACCAGGGTGTATTTGATTTATGTTTTTTAAACTCTATACCAAATTTAGTTGTTATGGCACCAAAGGACTTTAAAGAACTAGAACAAATGTTAGAATTTGCAGTTAACTTAAATAAACCAGTAATTATTAGATATCCAAGAGGAGGAGAAGAAGGAAGATTTAAACAACATAATGATATAGAACTTGGAAAATCAGAAATCATAAAAGAAGGAAAAGATTTAAGTATAATAGCAATAGGGAAAATGGTAGAAAGGGCACAAACAGTTGCTGAAATTTTAGCTAAAAAAAATATTGATGCGGAGATAGTAAATGCAAGGTTTTTGAAACCATTAGATAAAGAAACAATATTAAAATCAGTAGAAAAAACTAAGAATGCTGTAACAATAGAGGATGGATTAATAGAAGGAGGCCTTCGGAACAGCTGTTATAGAAGCAATTAATGATAGCAAACTAGAAAATATAAAAACAAAGAGATTTGGATATAATGATTGTTTTATAAAACACGGAAGTGTAGAAGAACTAGAAAAAGAATATGGACTAGATTCAGAAAGCATTTTTAAATATATATTGAAAAATAAATAAAAGTGCTGTAATCGGAAAAAAACAAAGGGCGACTATAGCCCTTTATTTTTTATCTATTTTTCTAATTCATTCATTTCAGCCTGTTGTATCTTTTCTACAGCAGTGACAGAAGCTTTGTTAGGATCACCACCAGAAGCATATCGTAGAGCTGAACATTCTTCTTTACTTAACAAGTTATCTTCTACAAGCAAATCTAAAATGTAATCATTAGTAGATTCTCCAATATATATTGCAGATTTAAGTTTTGCGAGACATTCATTGTATGTTTCTAATCTCAAATATGATTCTTCCTTTTGAACATCTACTAATTCATTTTTAGTAGAAGTTGGATATTTCTTTGAAAGTCGTTTTTCAAACAAATCCTGACTTTTCTTTGGACTTAAGTAAATTTCTTCTAAGATTCTTTTAATATAAGCTTCCTTTTCTACGTCAGATATCTTGGCTGACTTATTATGTGCTTTCAATTCAGCAATATCTTCTTCAAATCTCTTTCTTCTAACAGTCACATTTGAAGATTTGCCGGTTTATAACTTCATCAATTTCTTGCCTTACATTTTCTTCAATTCCTTGTCGTACAATATTAGCATACATTTTATTAACTTTATTCGGATAAGAGGAAATTGTTTTTAGAAATTTATTTCTATGAAGAACTTGAGTATCTGAAAAGGAATCTACCGAAAAGTCAGGATTAATTAATAATTGAGAATATGTGTCTACTAATTTACTAATTTTTTCTGGTAGAATATCATTTAATTTCCTTAAACTAGGCTTAATAGATTTATCATAATTTAATTGCCTTAAAGTATACATTAAATTAGCAGTGGATTTATCCATCCTTGCCCCATCAATTCCTTGAGAATTTCTTGAAAGGTTATCTCTAAAAAAACGTGTAACTCTTCTTACAATATTGTCTTTCTTTCCAGAACCTGAAGCCCAAACATCAAGTTCATTTTTTGAAATGCCCATTTGAAGAAAAAGTTTTTCATAATCTGGATCGTTTACATTAACAGCACCTTTGATTACTCCATCTCTAAAATCTTTAGCAACATACGAAATTGGATCACAGAACAATACAATAGCACCTTCTTTAGACCTATTTCTAGTTTTTCTATCTAAACCATTTTTTACAAATGTATCAACATATTCTTCTTCAATATCTTTATCTGTTTTACTTCTATTTGTTTTGACTTCTGATAAATTACCCTCACCATTATGGCAAACTGCAATATCTGATATTGTAAGATATGCAGAATAATATTTTTTAAATTCCGAATCTTTTAAAGGTCTACCTTTTTTTTCTTCTAATCTTTTAAGGGTTTTATCATGAATACCTTCCAACTCAAAAATTATTCGTGACATCGAGCTGTGATGTAGTTCGCAAATCCCCATACTTTTTAAATATTTTGATAATATATGCTCACCATCATGAGCAAAGGCAAAATGACCTATATCATGTGATAGACCTCCAACAAAAGCTAGATCTTCATTTAATAATTGTTCTTTAGCTGAAACAGAAGCATTTATGGCAACATCCATAGAATGAAGAATTCTTGAGTTTGCATGACCTTCAGAACCAGGATTTTTTTCTGAACTCATATTCTTCTGTTGAAGTCTAATCCAAGATTTTGAAAAATCTATTAATTCTTCTTTGAAAATAGTTAAATATTCAGGATCTATATATGTAGCAAATTTAGAATGTGTTAAATAGAAAGCTTGTTTTTCCATAAAATCTCTAATATATTTTTTCCCTTTTAAATTATATTTACTTTCTAATTTAAAGCCATTAATATCTTTCATTAAATTCACCTCAAATTTATATATATATTTTAACATGATTATAAAGATTTGTGAATGTCTAAAGAAGAAAAAAGTCGAAATTTGAAAAAATATTTTATATATAGAGAAAAAAATGAAAGAACCTATATGTGGTAAAAACTGATTTTGAAGATTATGAAGAGAGTTAGGAAAATAACAAACTTGAAGTATACATAAAAAAGTGGTATAATATACACATATTCATTTTAAGAGTCTTCCTTGTGTGACGCCTAAGTTATAGCAAGAGACAAAATATTTTTAAGGAGGAAATGAATATGGGCACAAAAACCAGCAACAAAAGTATAAAGAAAGTTGCCATCCAAAACATTTTTAGCAAAGTACTGAATGTACTGAGCAATATTACGCGGTGGTCTAACAAAGATTGCTCTGAAAACAAATCTCTAAGATTGTATACAGAACTTGCAAAGCAAGGACTGAATATAGTCATCACTTATTTTCTAGCCTTTATTGCAAAAGAAAAAGGTATAGAAATAAAAATGGAGAGATTTCCATGGATTGTTTTAAATCGGATGTTCGAAAAAACAATTAATGGAAATATCCGTGATGATCACATAAATGAGATTTGTGCACACGACGAAGGGTTGAAAAGAAGATATAAGGAAAACATTAAAACGAAAATCCTTAAAAACGCAAAAGAGTTTGTAGAGAACATGGAAATTGATGAAAAATGGAATGAGGTGTTAATTTTTAAGCTCGCTACAAAAATAGCAACTCTTATTGAATGCAGAGAACTTAAAATAGAAAATGCCGAAGCCGAAGTCCTAAACACGATTAAACAATTGTCTGAAGAAAGTGGAGTACCATTTTTTGGACAAGACACAGAAGAATATAATTTTTTCTGTGAAGTTTCAATGTTAAGGTCGAGCGTTCGATGGTTAACACAGTTCAAAGCAAAGGAATGCTCTGTGCTTGAGCATATGGGAGAAACAGCTATAATTGCTTTCCTTATGGGATTGGAAGAGTACAATGATGAAGAAATTGCAACACATCTTTTTTGGTGTGGGGCATTTCATGACTTGCCAGAACGCTGGACAGGAGATATGGCGAGTAATATCAAAGATTCTGTTGAGGGATTACGAGAAGCAACAGAAGAATTTGAAAGGTTGGCCATGCAAAAGAATGTCTATGAAAAACTCCCCAAATATCATATAGAAAAAATAATGATGGAGGAAACAGACAATAGCAAATACAAGAATCTCCTAAAAAAAGCAGATAATGCTTCTGCTACGTTTGAGTGTTATAGAAACATTAAAGCGGGAAGTAAAGACAAATACTTCTTTGAAGTAATAAGCAAGGAGTATAAAAGGAGAAAAACGTATCCACAAAGCTTTGAATGGCTTATAGAAAAAATTTATGATGCGGTTCCACATGAAGGATATGTGGAGTAAAAAAGTGCCAAAAGTCCTATTAGCATTGCTAATAGGACTTTTTCTAAAACAATAGGAAAGTCAAACTTTCCTATTGTTTTAAAATGCTATAATTGCTATTGAAAATTCCTCATTGCATTTGGAAGCTCAGATCGGAGAGAAGAAAAGTATGGCAAAGCCACTTTTCTTATTAAGTTTTACAAAACAATTTAATTATGATATAATAAAAAATAAAGTTTGAGAGGTGTAATAATGGAAAATTTAATATGTAAAAATATAGATGAAGCATTTACTGATTTTTATGAACAAACGGGATATTCAGAAAAAGAATTATATAAATATAGTGAATGGAAAGAAGATTTGCTTGAATTTGAAGGCGAATCAGAGTTTATAAAAAAGTTTAATTTAAAGAAAAGCGATATTAATATTATAACTAAAGCTATTACACAATCTGCAGCACATCATAGAAGTTCACAAAAATCAATGATGGCAACAAAAGCAAATACAATAGTACCACCAGATAATAACTTTAAAGAAAATTTTAAAGATACTGAATCATTAATCCAAACAAGGCAAAATCACATGCGTGAAGTAGCAGAAATTTCAAAATTGATTTCTGAAGGATTAGGATTAAACGGAGATTTTGCATATCTTACAGGATTATTACATGATATTGGACATACATGGAATGGACATACTGGCGAAAGGTTACTCTCTTCAATTGCAAGACTTAAAAATTGTGGATATATAGTTCACAATGCCATGGGAGCATATATACTAGAAAGAGAAAATATAATAGAAACTGCAATTGAGCAGGTGAAACAATTCAATCATAAGATTAATGAACAAGAAGTAAGAGATTTTATGAAGTATGTTATTGATGGTGTGGTTTCACACAATGGAGAAGGAACAGTTGGAAAAATAATTCCAGAAAGTAAAACAACAGATACAATGCGAGAAGAAATAAGAAGATGCTTTACAGAAAAAGGCTATGATAAAAAAATACTTCCTGCAACAATGGAAGGAGCGGTAATTAGATATGCTGATATTATTGCATATACACGTTCTGATATTTTAGATGGGTTTAGATTAAAGGATGTAAATGGAAATAAAATAATAAGTGAATTTGATGATGATTACTTGTCTATAATTGGAACAATTATAGCTAGAGAAAATAATTATGACAAACTTCTTACATTGGAGAATAAATTTTTATTAGAAATGTATGGTTTGTCAAAGAGAATAGATAAACTGGAAGAGCAATATAACAAAGATAAAAAACCAGAGACAAAATTAGAAATAGATAGAAGCAAAAAAGAAAAAGAAATGATACAAGTAAAATATGAAGAATTTTGCTCATATAAAATACAATATGCTAGAGAATACATAAATAAAATAAAAAATAAAAGTGAAATAAAAACAGAGATTACAAGTATGATGCAAAATGTATTTATAAAAGACTTAATAGAAGCAAGTAAGGAAAAAGGTTACATTACAATGTCGCCATTAATAAGAAGAACATTTTTTGCATTAAGAGATTTAAATGCAAGAAAAATAGTTCCCTATACAAAAAGAAATTTTGAGTCAGAACAATTACCAATGGCGACAGAACAATTAATAGATATTTTTAGCAATACCTTAGTAGAGACCGGAATAGCATATAATGCAATTCCAGAAGAAAAAAGAAAAGAACTTGGAATAGTCGGAGATGAATTGCAACAAATAAAACAAAAAGAAGGAGTAGAAAATAGTAAAAATAGTCTTAACTTTGAGAGAAAGATGATACATTTTTATAATAAATTAGAAAAAGAAAAAATAGAGGAAATTGTCTCAAATGCAGAAATGGCTATTAAAAATATTGCAAACGAAGATATTTCAATAGCATTGGGAGAAAAGGAATATGATGGCGAATTAAAAGAAATATACGAATACGAAAAAATAATTCCAATAAGAGAAAAGATAAGAGAAATGGGAAGAACAGCACATACTATGACAGAAAAAGATAGAGAAGAACTTGCAAAAACAGTTATAAACGAGAGAATGAAGAAGCTGGAAGAAATTGTTGCTAGTAAAATGGCAATAGAATATATAGGAGGAATGACTGATAATACAATTATAAGTGTTTTGCTTGCTAAAGATTTACTTACAAGTGAACAGATAGCAAAAGGATATGCAAGACCTAAACCTGGAACGGGAGAAATGGATAAAGGAGTTGAAAAACTTCAAGCAATATTCAATAAAGGAGTCAATAATATGATAGAACCAGATGATATTCTAGAAGAAGAGATTTCATTATAAAATATTGAATAAGATATAATAAATATGATATTAATATAAACCGAAATATAAAAAATTAAATAAGGAGAATAGTATGGACAAAGAAAAACGTAAAATATTAAATACAATGTTAAAATTTTTTGAAGAAAAAGGATATAAAAAAGAAGAAATAGAAGAGATAGAAGAATTAGCGGAAGAAAAAGAAAAAAAGAAAAAAGGAAAATTACATCCATTTGAAAAGATTACAGATTTAAAAGATATGCTAGAAAAAACAGAAAAAAAATTTGGAGACAGACCTGCTTTTAAATATAAAACAAGTGAACCAGGAGTTTTTGATGTAATTACATATAAAGAATTTGTAGAAAAAGTGAATGCATTAGGAACTAAATTAATAGATTTAGGATTAAAAGGAAAAAGAATAGCAATAATATCAGAAAATAGATATGAATGGTGCCTAGCATATTTAGCAACATGCTGTGGAACTGGAGTGGTTGTACCACTAGATAAATCTTTGCCAGCAAATGAATTAGAAAGTTTAATAATTCGTTCGGGAGTAGAAGCAATATTTTATTCAAGTAAATATGATGAAGTTATGCAAGATATAAAACAAAGAAGAACAACAGATTTAAGATATTATATATCAATGGACTTAGAGAAAATGGAGAATGGCATATATTCAGAACATGAACTTGTAGAAAAAGGAAAAGAATTAATAAAAAAAGGAAACAAAAAATTCTTAAATGCAAAAATTAATAATGAAGAAATGACATGCATGCTATTTACATCAGGAACAACAGCAATGTCAAAAGCTGTAATGCTATCACACAAAAATATATGTTCAAATTTAATGGATATAGCAGCTGTATTAAAAATTGATGAAAAGGATACTTTATTATCATTCTTACCATTGCACCACACATTTGAATGTACAGTTGGATTCCTTTATGTTATGTATACAGGAGCTTCAATTGCATATTGTGAAGGAATAAGACATATTGCAAGTAATATAAAAGAATTTGAGATTACTGCAATGATTTCTGTACCAGCACTTTATGAAAATATCTATAAAAGAGTTATGAAGTCAATTGAGAAAAAAGGGAAACTAGCAGAAGTAGAAAAAATAATGAAATTAAGTGGAATGCTTTCAAAAGTAGGGATAGATTTTAGAAAGAAAATGTTCAAGGAAATTCACGAATCATTAGGACCAAAACTAAGACTTATGGTAAATGGTGGAGCAGCATTAGATTATGAAGTAGAAAAAGGATTCAATGAATTAGGCTTCAGAATTGTTCAAGGCTATGGATTAACAGAAACATCTCCAGTTATAGCTGCAGGAACAGATTTTGCTCAGAGATTAGGATCAGTAGGAAAAGTATTTCCTAGTTTAAAAGTAAAAATAATAAATAAAGACGAAAATGGAGTTGGAGAAGTTATTGTAAAAGGACCAAGTGTAATGCTTGGATATTATCAAAATGATGAAGCAAATAAAGAAGTATTTGAAAAAGGTTGGTTTCATACAGGAGATTTAGGATACATTGATAAAAAGGGATTTCTATTCTTGGCAGGTAGAAAGAAGAGTGTAATAGTTTTAAAGAATGGTAAAAATGTGTATCCAGAAGAGATTGAGAGTATAATAAATAGAATTGATGGCGTAAAAGAATCTTTTATATATGGAAAACCAGAAGAAAATAACGAAGACGACTTAAAACTTTGTGTAAAAATAGTATATGATAAAGATTTGATGAAGGAATTATATAACGCAACTACAGAAGAAGAAATAAAAGAAGCGTTATGGTCAAAAATAAAAGAAGTAAATAAAACAATGCCACCATACAAGTATATTAAAGAAATAATTGTTTCAGAAGAAGAACTTATAAAAACTACAACATTAAAAATAAAAAGACACGAAGAATTAGCAAAAATCGAAGGTCAAAAATAAAGAAAAAATATAAAAAAATATATTGACTTTTGTAATATTAATGTAATAAAATTGTAACGAAATAGATAAATTAAATTTTGCAAATCCTATTGTAGTTTTTTCGCAAAGAATGTATAATTATAAAAAATAAAAGTACATAGGACAAAGGAGGGTGAGTTTACGGTGCTATTTTTTCATAAGCCAGGCATAGTAAACGTGAAAATGATAATTACAGAAGAAAAAATTTTATCAAATATTGACAAAGTTCAAAAAATGATAAATCCAAATAATAAGAAGCAAATCGTTCAATTAGATGAGGATGCTTATTTTAAAGATTTAATAGATTCAATTAAAACATATTTAACAGAATATCCAAAAAAGAAAAACTTCCCAGCAAGTGTATATAAAGCTTCATATGGACTAGTTGAATATGCTACAAACCAATTTGAAGAAAACACAAAACAAATTGAAAAATTAATAAGACAAAGAGAAGATAATATTGCAAAAGCAAATGAATTAAAAGCAGTATTTGAAGCAGTTCAAAATAAAGATAAAGAATGGAAAGTAAAAGTAAAACAAATTAGCAATGTTATGTCAGAAGATGTAATAGAAGCTTTAACTATAATTGGAAAATGCAAAACAAAAAAACCAGCAAACTATGAAGATGCTTTAAAATTAATAAGAGCTAGAATTTCAAACTTAGAAGGAAATTTACATATTGAAATAGATATGGAAAGAATAGAAGATAGATCAAAAGCTTTAAGTTACATAGGAATAGAAATAGCAGAAGCATTAAAAGGAATTCCTACACCAGTGGAAGAACCAGTAAAACAAGAAAAAGTAGAAGCTGTTAAAGAAGATATAGTAGAAGATTCATTCATAGAAGAAACAAGATTTGAAGTAAAACCAACATTATGGGAAAGAATTAAAAATAGCAAATTAGTAAGAGCAATATCATATGTAATGAAAATAAGAGTTGTATTAGATGTTCCAGCACTTCCAGAAGGTAGAGGAGAAAGAAATTAAAAATAAATCTATTATGAGATAGGACGGAAGCTATTCCGTTCTATTTTTGCAAGATAATATATGGAGGAAGATATGAGTAAATATGATGAACAATACCTAGATTTGGTAGAAAGAATTTTAAAAGATGGATATTATGATCAAAACAGAACAGGAATAGCTACATACAAGTTACCACACCAAATTTTGCAATTCAATTTGCAAGAAGAATTTCCTATACTTACAACAAAATATGTTGCATATAAAGCAGCAATAAAAGAATTGTTATGGATCTTTCAAAAACAATCTAATAAAATTAGTGATTTACATGAGCAAAATGTTCATATATGGGACGAATGGGAAATGGAAGATGGAACAATAGGAACAGCTTATGGATGGGTTGTAAAGAAATTTAATCAAGTAGATAAATTAATACATCAATTAAAAACAAATCCACAAGATAGAAGAATGGTACTAAATCTTTGGCAAATACCATATTTAGATACAGGAGCTCTATATCCATGTGTGTTTAACAGTTGCTGGGATGTAACAGATGGAAAATTAAACTGTATGCTTACAATAAGATCAAATGATATTCCTTTAGGACACCCATTTAATGTAACACAATATGCTGTATTTGTTCATTTGTTAGCACAAGTAACAGATTTAAAACCAGGTTTACTTACAGTATGTATAAGTAATGCACATATATATGAAAATCAAGTAGAAGGCATGAAAGAACAACTATCAAGAAGAGATAAGGCATATCCAGCACCAAAACTTTGGATAAATCCAGAAATAAAAGACTTTTATGATTTTAAACCAGAAGACATAGAACTAATAGATTACAAACATCTAGGAAAAATAAAAATGGATGTAGCCGTTTAAAACGAGGGACATTCCTCAATCTATGAGGAATACCTGTGAATGAGGTTTGTCCCTCAAACCTTGTAAAAAAGGGCAAAAAAATTAGATAATGGAGGTTCATTTATATGTTATCAACAATAGTTGCAATAGCAAATAATAATGTAATAGGAAAAGATAATAAACTAATTTGGCATTTACCAGAAGACTTAAAGAGATTTAAACAAATTACAACAGGAAAAAATATAATAATGGGAAGAAAAACATTTGAATCATTAGGTAGAGTTTTACCAAATAGAAAACATATTATATTATGCAATGATATGGAAATGGATATAGACAATGAAAATGTAGAGATTTTAGATGATATATCAAAATTAGATAAATATATAAATTCAGATGAAGAAAATTTTGTAATAGGTGGAGCAACAATTTATAAATTACTAATGCCTTATGTGAATAAATTATATATAACAAAAATAAATCATGATTTTGAGGGAGATGTATATTTCCCAGAAATAAAAGAAGCAGAATGGAAAGAAATTTCAAAAGAAAAGGGATTAAAAAATGACGAAAACCCTTACGATTACGAGTATATAACATATGTTAGAAAATAATTTTTAAAAAAATTAAAAAAATTGAAATTTTGTATTGACAGAACGCGAAAAATATCTTATAATAAATTTCGCGTTGAACAAATGCTCCCTTAGCTCAGTTGGTCAGAGCAACCGGCTCATAACCGGTGGGTCCAAGGTTCGAATCCTTGAGGGAGCACCAACGCAAAATTTTTTTATAACTAAATATGGGTAGGTGGCCGAGTGGCTAAAGGCGGCAGACTGTAAATCTGTTCTCATACGAGTACGATGGTTCGAATCCATCCCTGCCCACCAACTAAAAAAGTCATAGTAAAACTATGACTTTTTTAGTTATGTATATAAATATAAATAACACATTTTCCCCTTGACATTAAGCGATTTTAAATATATAATTATTAAAAATAAATAGTGAGGAATTAAATATGAGAAAATATATATTAATTAATTGTTGTTGCAGATAATACTCTTACCTATGTTGTAGGTACGAGTAAATTTTGTGCCTGCAATAATTAATGTATATTTTATATATTAAGTTATGCAGGTTGCATAACTTTTTTTGTTGAATAGGAAAAATCGAAGATTTTCCTATTCAACAAAAAGGCTATAATCGCTATTGCCTTTGAGATTTCCTCATTACATTCGGAAACTCAAATCGGCGAGAAGAAAAGTGTAGCAAAGCCACTTTTCTTGGTTGAATAGGGCAAAATTGGTTCTATTGTAATTAGTAGCTAATTATGATATATTATATAAATATTAAATAAAAAATAGCAATAAAATTAGTAATATATAATTAAAATTCTTATCTATAAAGTAGGAGGTAATATTATGAAACTTTATAATTCAATGACTGGACGTAAAGAAGAATTTATTCCATTGGACGGTAAAAATGTAAAAATGTATGCATGTGGTATTACAGTATATGATTTAAGCCATATAGGCCATGCAAGACAAGCGATTGCATATGCTATGATAGCTGATTATTTACGTTATAGAGGATATAATGTAAAATATGTTAGAAATTATACTGATGTAGATGACAAAATTATTGACAGAGCAAATAAGCTTGGAAAAGATCCACTAGAATTTTCTAGAGAACAAATTGAAGAAACTGAAAAAGATATGGCAAATCTTCATATTACAGATGCAGATGTAAAGCCAAAAGCATCAGAAAATATAGAAAATATTATTGAATTCGTTCAAGGACTTATTGATAAAGGCCATGCATATCCAGCAGAAAATGGAGATGTTTACTTTAATGTAAGAAGTTTTCCTGGATATGGAAAATTATCACATAGAAAAGTTGATGAACTTTTAAATGGAGTTAGAAAAGATGTAGAAGAAGGGAAACATGATCCAATAGATTTTGCTTTGTGGAAGGCAGCAAAACCAGGAGAGATTTCATGGAAATCACCTTGGGGAGAAGGTAGACCAGGATGGCATATTGAATGTTCTACTATGGTTTTAAAAAACCTTGGAGAAACAATTGATATTCATGGAGGAGGAAAAGATTTAATATTCCCTCACCACGAAAATGAAATTGCACAAAGTGAAGATTTAACAGGAAAACCTTTTGCAAAGTATTGGTCTCACTGCGGATTAATTAAAATTAATGGAGAAAAAATGAGTAAATCATTAGGAAACTCATTAAGCATTAGAGATGCACTAAAAAAATATAATTATGAAGTAATTAAATTTGTAATGTATTCAAAACACTACACATCAGATATGGACTTACTAGACAAAGATTTTGCATTAGCAGAAAAACATTTATATTATTTTTATAATACAATAAAAGCAATGAAAGAATTTATTAATTTATATAATGGAAATAAAGATGGAGAAGCATTGGAAGATGATATTTCTGAAAGCATTATACCAAATTTTATAGAAGTTATGGACGATGACTTTAATAGTGCTGCAGCACTTTCAAACTTACACAGCATTTTTAAATATGTAAATGTAATAATGAAAAACGCTAAAAAGAATAATAGAGAGAAAACAGCAAATACATTAGCTAAAATACTTGCAAATGTAAAAGAGGTTTATGGAATTCTTGGATTATTTGAACAAGAACCAGAAAAATTCCTTACAGAAATGAAACAAAAATATGTTGCAAATCTTGATATCACAGAAGAAAAAATTGATGAAATGATAGCTAAAAGAAGTGAGGCAAAAAAAATAAAAGATTTTGAAACAGCAGATGCAATTAGAAGCGAATTAGATAGTAAAGGAATTATATTAAATGATACAGTAAATGGAACTACATGGAATGTTAAAGCGCTTTTTAATATTGATTAATGAACAAAAGGAAGCAAGAGAATATTAAAATCTTTTGCTCCCTTTTTATTAGAAGGTCAACTTTATTGCGGGACCTTCTAAAACCAGGTTACAGGAAAAATGAAAACATTCTTCCTCAGACTCAATCCATTCAACACCGAACAGGGTATTTGTAAGAGCCCTCATCCTGTACCGAACTTCTCCTTCTTGGAAAATTCCTAATTCGGAATCATCTAAAAATGGTAAAAGCCTGTCGTGAACGGCCGTAGAAACAAAGATATGTTTATAACCTTTCCATTCAGGACAATGCCCATTTAAAAGAGATATTAGAGAAATTTCTTTTCCCTCAAAAAGAAGAATTTCCTTGCACATTGTAACCACTCCTAATCCATAAAATTTACGTGCAAAAGTGATTATACTACTATCAACTCAAAAAATCAACCATATATATATAGACATAATATAATATAAAAAATACAAAAAAACCTTTTAAAACTATTAGAAAAGATATATAATATAACAAATGTTTATTTTAGGGAGATATTATGAATAAAAAATGGGAGTTTTATGAGGAAAATAGTGAAGAAATAATTGATATAGCAAAAAAACATAATATATCAGAATTACTAACAAAAATATTAGTAAATAGGGGAATAACAGATGATAAAGAGATAGACACTTTTCTAAATCCCACAAGAAACGATTTTTATGATCCATATTTAATGCCAGATATGGATAAAGCAGTAGAAAGAATAATTAAAGCAATAAATAACCAAGAGAAGGTTATGATTTATGGGGATTATGATGTAGATGGAATAACTAGTATAACTGTTTTGAAAAAATTCCTAGAAGAAAGAGGATTAAAAACAGGCCATTATATTCCAAACAGATTAGAAGAAGGATATGGGTTAAACGAAAATGCTATAAGGTCAATAGCAGAACAAAAGTATACTTTAATGATAACTGTTGACTGTGGAATATCTGGAATAGAGGAAGTTGAATTAGCTAATCAACTGGGAATAGAAACAATAATAACAGACCATCATGAACAGTCAGAGAGTTTGCCAAATGCATATGCAATAATTAATGCCAAAAGGAAAGATAGCCAATATCCATTTAGAGGACTAGCCGGGTGTGGAGCGGTATTTAAATTAATACAAGCAATATCACTAAGATTAGGTTTAGAAGAAAAAGAATTTTTAAAGTATTTAGATATAGTATGTGTAGGTACAATATCAGATATAGTTCCATTAGTTGATGAAAATAGAGTAATTGCAAAATTAGGATTAAAGTTAGTAGCACAAACAAGAAATATTGGATTAAGAGAATTAATATTGCAATCAGGGTATAAAAAAATAGATTCAAATACAATATCTTTTGGCGTAGCTCCAAGAATAAATGCTTGTGGCAGAATGGGGTATCAAGAAGAAGCTTTAGATTTGTTTTTAACAAACAATATAGAAGAAGCAAGAAAAATAACGGCAAGATTAAATAGCTATAACCTAGAAAGACAAACAAAAGAAAAAGATATATTTGAGCAGGCAATTAAAGAACTAGAAAAAGAAGATATAGAAAAATTAAATACTATAGTTTTAAGCGGAGATAATTGGCACCATGGTGTAATTGGAATTGTTGCCTCAAAATTAACAGAAAAATTCTATAAACCAACTATACTAATATGTTTTGAAGATAATATTGGAAAAGGTTCTGGAAGAAGCTTACCGGGATTTGATTTACACGAAGCCTTAGTAGAAACAAGTGCTTATCTAGAAAAATATGGTGGCCATGAAATGGCTGTTGGACTTTCACTAAAAAAAGAAAAATATAATGATTTTAAATTAGCTTTTGAAGAAATAGCAAAAAGTAAAAATATACAACAAATTATACCAGTTATAAAAATAGATAGCATAATTACAGCAAAAGATGTAAATAAAAAAACTATACAAGACTTAGAAATGCTAGAACCATTTGGAGAGAAAAACAAAAATCCTATATTTGTATATAAAAATTTAAAAATTGATTCAATTAGAGCACTTTCAGAAGGAAAACATTTAAAATTAACATTAAAAGATGATAATTTATTAATAAATGCAATAGGATTTAATTTAGGATATTTGTCAGAAGAATATTTAATAGGAGATAAAATTGATATAGCAGGAAACTTAGAAATAAACAAATATGGGCGGAGAAGAGATAATCCAAATAAATATAAAAGATGTTATGAAATCAATATAGAGAAAGGAAATTTATATGCAAAACAAAGAAAATGTAACAATAGATAAAATAATAGATAAAATGAAAACAAACAATCCTAATTCAAATACTGACTTAATAAGAAAAGCATATAACTATGCATATGAAAACCATAAAGGGCAAAAAAGAATATCTGGCGAACCATATATTATTCATCCATTAGAAGTAGCATATATATTAGCAGAATTAGAATTAGATGATAGTACAATTTGTGCAGCACTATTACATGATGTTGTTGAAGATACACCTATTACACATGAGGACATTGTAAGAGAATTTGGCGACGAAATTGCAGAAATGGTAGAAGGAGTAACAAAACTTCGGAAAAATTAAATATACAACAGTTGAAGAGCAACAAGTAGAAAATTATAGAAAAATGTTCTTAGCAATGGGAAAAGATATTAGAGTAATATTAATAAAACTTGCAGATAGACTTCATAATATGAGAACTTTAAGCTATATACCAAGAAACAGACAAATAGCAAATGCAAAAGAAACAATGGACTTATATGCACCACTTGCAAATCGTTTAGGTATTTATTCTTTGAAATGGGAATTAGAGGATTTAAGCTTTAGATACTTATATCCAGAAGAATATAGAGAATTAGTAGCAGGAATAGAAAAGAAGAGAGAAGAACGCTTAGAGTTTATAGACAAAATAATGGAAGAAATAAAAGTAGCTCTAAAAAAAGAAGACATAAAAGCAGAAATTACAGGAAGAGCAAAGCATTTATATAGTATATATAGAAAAATGAAAAGAGATAACATTACATTAGACCAAGTATATGACTTGTTTGCACTTCGTATAATAGTAAATTCAGTAAAAGATTGCTATGCAGCACTTGGTGTAGTCCATGAGTTATATAGTCCAATGCCAGGAAGATTTAAAGATTATATTGCAGTTCCAAAACCAAATATGTATCAATCAATACACACAACTTTAATTGGACCAAATGGAACACCATTTGAGGTACAAGTAAGAACTTGGGACATGCATAGAATAGCAGAATTTGGTATTGCTGCACACTGGGCATATAAAGAAGCAAATAACAAAACAGGTAAAAAATCAAATGTTGTAGTAGCAGAAGATAAATTAGCATGGCTTAGAGAAACTTTGGAATGGCAAAAAGATATGCAAGACCCAGATGAGTTTTTAAAAACATTAAAGACAGAACTATTTGAAGATGAAGTATATGTATTTACTCCAAGAGGAGAAATAAAAGTTTTGCCTAGAGATTCAACACCAATAGACTTTGCGTATGCAATTCATGCAGAAGTAGGACATAGAATGGTTGGCTGTAAAATAAACAGTAAAATGATGCCAATAGTAACGAAGTTAAAAAGTGGAGATATAGTAGAAATAATAACATCAGATACTCCAAAAGGACCAAGTCGTGACTGGTTAAAATATGTAAAAAGCTCAAGTGCTAAAACAAAAATTCAACAATGGTTTAAAAAATCAGAAAGAGAAGAAAATATAATAAGAGGAAAAGAAATTCTAGACAGAGAAATAAAAAGAATAGGAATGACTCACAGTGATTTATTTAAACCAGAATGGGTAAATAGTGCATTAGAAAGATATAATTATGCAACTACTGATGATATGTTTGCAAGTATTGGATTTGGAGCAATATCACCAGGAAAGATAATTACAAGATTGTTAGAGGAATACAAGAAGGAACATGAAGAAGAAGTTATAGAAGAAAAAATTCAAGAACTAACTGATTCTAAAAATAAAACAGTTAAAAAAGCACCAAAATCAGGAGTTATAGTAAAAGGAATTGATAATTGCTTAGTTAAATTTTCGAGATGTTGCAATCCGGTTCCAGGAGATGATATTATAGGCTATATAACAAAAGGAAGAGGAGTATCTATCCATAGAACAGACTGCAAAAACATGGAAGACTTGCTACAAGACAAAGATAGAATAATAGATGTTGCGTGGTACAACGAAGAAACAGAAGGAACATATAATGTAGATATAGAAATACTTTCAAATGATAGAACAGGGCTACTTTCTGATATAGTAAGAGAAATTACTTCTCAAAAAATTAATATAATGGGAGTAAATACTAAAACAAGTAGAGAAAGAATTGCCACAATAGAAGTAACAGTTGAAGTAGAAAATATAGAACAATTGAACAAGGTTATAAAGGCAATTAGAAAAGTGGATAGTGTATATGAGGTAAACCGTAAAAAATAACCAAATTTAAATGAAAAGCATCGTATTACGTTGTCAAACTGCATAAAAATTTTTTCAATGTACTTATGTACTATTTCAAAAATTTTTATTTGTTTTCCTAGTACTACTCGCTTTTGATTTAAATTATATTTACAATACAAATTTATAGATAAGAATAACTAAAGAAAACAAAGAAAGAGGAAAATAATGATGATTTTAAAAAGGATTAAGATTGACATACCAGCAGTTGGAGGTACTAATTGCTATATTGTTCAAGACGAAGAAACAAAGGAAACAATGGTAATTGATCCAGGTGGAGATGCAGACAAAATAGTAGAAATGTTAAATACAATCCATGCAAAAGTAAAATATATACTTCTTACTCATTGCCATGGCGACCATATAGCAGGAGTAAATGAACTAAGGCAAAAAGTAGGAGGCAAAGTTTTAATTCATAGATTAGATGAAGAGGGATTAAAAAATCCAGATGTAAACTTAGCAGAGTATGTAGGACTTGGAAGAGTTATAGTTCAAGCTGATGCTAGATTAGATGATGGAGATTTAATTCATATAGGAAATCTAGAATTTAAAATATTGCATACACCAGGACATACAAAAGGTCGGAATTTCAATTTATTCAGAAGAAGAAAAATTGCTATTTTCAGGAGATACATTATTTAGAGGCTCTTGGGGAAGAACAGATTTGCCAACAAGTAGTTTTGAAGATATAATAAAATCTATAACAGAAAAATTAATGGTGCTTCCAGAAGATACAATAGTGTATCCAGGGCATGGAAAATCAACAATGATAAAAGAAGAAGAACCAATTTATTTAGAATTAAAACCAAAAGAATTTTAATAATATACGAAACTAAAATACTGACATCAGTAATTCACAGTAGGGACATACCTTAATCTATGAGGAATGCCTGTGAATAAGGTGTGTCCCTATACATTAGAAACAAGAAAGGATGAGAAATTTATTTATGAATAAAGTACAACCAAAAACATTATCAGGCTTTATGGAATTACTTCCAAATGAGCAAATATTATTTAACCAGATGCAAGATAAAATAAGAAGTACTTATGAGAAATTTGGCTTTTTACCAATAGATACACCAGTAATAGAAAGCTCAGAAGTATTACTTGCAAAAGCAGGTGGAGAAACAGAAAAACAATTATATTCTTTTAGTAAAGGAGATAGCAATTTAACACTAAGATTTGATTTAACAGTGCCACTTGCAAAATATGTTGCAGAATACTATAACCAAATTACATTTCCGTTCAGAAGATATCAAATAGGAAAAGTATACAGAGGAGAACGTGCTCAACGTGGTAGATTCCGTGAATTTTACCAATGTGATATAGACGTAATAGGTGATGGAGAATTAAATATAATAAATGATGCAGAAATACCAGCAATCATGTACGAAACATTTAAAAGCTTGGGATTAGATGATTTATCTATACATATCAATAATAGAAAAATATTAAATGGACTATTTGAAGATGCAAATGTACAAGAAAAATCAGCAGACATTTTAAGAACAATAGATAAAATAGAAAAAATCGGAAAAGAATTAGTAATTGCAATATTTAGAGACGATTATAATATGCCAGAAGAGAGCATAAACAAAATAATTAATTTTATAGAAATAAAAGGTACAACAGATGAAAAGCTATCAAAATTAGAAGAGCTTGGAAGAGAAAACGAAACATATAAAACAGGATTAAATGAATTAAAAGAAGTAGTAAAATACATGAGAGCATTTGGAATTCCAGATAGCTGTTTTGAAATTGATTTAAGTATAGCAAGAGGACTAGATTATTATACAGGAACAGTATATGAAACATTTTTAAATCAATATAAATCAATAGGAAGTATATGTTCAGGTGGAAGATATAACGATTTAGCAGGATATTATACAGACAAAAATTTACCAGGAGTAGGAATGTCAATAGGACTTACAAGATTATTCTTTATATTGAATGATATGCAATTAATAAAAACAGATAAAAAATCAATATCAGATGTTTTAGTAATTTCTATGATAGAAGATTCGAGTAAATCAATAGAAATAGCAAATGAATTGAGAAAAGCAGGAATAAATACAGAAATTTATTTTGATAACAAAAAAATGAAAGCAAAATTCAAATATGCAGATAGATTAAATATTCCATATGTATTAGTGATAGGAGAAGATGAAATAAAAACAGGAATGTATACAATAAAAGACATGGCAAACGGAAAACAAGAACAACTATCAATTGAAAATATAATAGAAAAATTAAAATAAAACAAATATTGACATGAAGAAAAATAACATATAAAATAATACATGTAGGGGGCGGACAATTCTGTCTGCCCACAAAACAAAATAAGGAGAAACACAAATGAAAAACAAAAAACGGAATTACACTTGTGGCATTAGTAATAACAATAATTGTAATGCTAATATTAGTAGGGGTAACAGTAACAACTGCTATAAATGGTAATTTAATAGGTTTAGCAAAAAATACTGGAAAAAAATATGATAATGAAATGAAAAATGAAGTACATGCATATGAAAATGTCATGTCAGAATATGGAATTGAAACAGAAAAAACGATAAAATTTACAATAGAAGGAGATACAACAGAATATACAGCAATAGAAGGAATGGATTTGGGAGAATGGATAAAGTCAAAGTATAATACTTCTGGTTATTCAATAGCTTCTTCTAGTGAAGTATTTCAACCAGGAAATAACATAGCAAGATTATTTTATACAACGGATAAAATTACAGATGGGTGTACTATAAAGGAACATGTAATACATTTTACAATAGGCGAAAATTCATATATATGTCCAGAATATTTTAATTCATGGGAAGAATGGGTTGAAAGCAAGTATAATACCATAAAGGAAGATTCACATGTTGTTCTTGAATCTATTACAATAGATGGAACTAGAAAAGGGACTTGCATAGATAAAACATCAAAACCAGAGGAAGGTCATGCATATGGGTGGAGTGGACCTGTTATATAACAACACACTACAATTTATTTCATAAAACAAAATCAAAAGAATATATTTAAATAGGTTAAATTCAAAGGAGAAAATTGCAAATGAACATAGCAGTAATAAATGCAAAGGACCTATTTAGGTATATTCTTAAATTTTTGGTTATAGTTTCTATAACTTTTTTTATGATAAAACTAGTAAAAACAGTAGATCTAAAAAAACAAGAAGAAAATATAAAAGAAAACGGCAATAATATAAAAAAGCAAATAAATGAATATTCTTTTACAAAGTGTTTGGATATTTCAATTCCGCTAATGGAATATGGAAAAGAAGAAAGCGAAAAAGAAAACTTTTTTACAAATAATAAAATACTTGCAATGGGAGCAAACATTTTAGATGAAGCAATTTTAGAAAATGCGGATTTAATAATAAATAAAAATGACCTTACAACAGATGATACAGAAGAACTTATAAATAAAGTAGCAAAACTTCCAGAAAATGCAACAACAGAAGCTGTACAAGAAAATAATATAACACCTAAAGTAACTTCATCATATGGCAGTGTACAAATAAATAATCAAAGTGATTATGAAATTACAGAAGATATGTTGGTTCCAAATGTAGAAATTACAAATAAAAAAGACATATTAATATATCATACTCACACATGTGAAAGTTATACACCAAGTGCACGGTTATGAATACGAAGCAACAGGAAATTACAGAACAACAGATTTAAATTATAGTGTTGCAAGAGTGGGTACTGAACTTACAAATTATTTGAAAGAAAAAGGATTTAATGTAACACATAATACAACCTATCATGATTATCCAGCATATTCTGGGTCTTATGCAAGGTCATTAAATACATTAGAAGGTTTGCTGGAAGGGAAAAATACTCAATTAGTTTTTGACCTTCATAGAGATGCAGTAGGAAGTAGTAACGAATATGCACCTACAATTAAAATTAATGATAATTATGTAGCGCAAATTATGTTTGTAATAGGAACAAATGGAGGAGGATTGGAACATCCAAATTGGATACAAAATTTGAAAATTGCTGTAAAAATTCAAGAAAAAGCAAATGAAATGTATCCAGGTTTGTTTAGACCAATTATAATAAGAAATTCAAGATATAATCAACATTTAACAAATGGTTCTAGTATAATAGAAGTAGGTGCAACAGGTAATACAATGGAACAATGTATTTTAAGTATGCAATGTTTATCTAATGTACTTGCAGAAGTTTGTAAGTGATACTTATAGAAAAAAATAGTAAAAAACTGTTGTAAAATGATATTTTAATTGATATACTAGTATAGAAATTATATTAAAACATTATTGTTTTAGGAGGTAATAAGATGGAAGAAGAAAATAAAGATACAATAGAAAAAAATGAAACAGTTGAAATTTCAGAAGCAAATAATGAGGAGATAAAAATAGCTGATGATGTAGTTTCAGTAATTGCAGGAAAAGCAGTTTCAGAGATTTCTGGAGTAGCTGGAATGGCTGGCGGATTTGCTGGAGGAATTTCAGAAGTTTTTAGTGGGAAAAAGAACTTATCAAAAGGTATAAAAGTTGACGTAGGTGAAAAAGAAGTTAAAATAGATGTTAATATAATAGTAGAATATGGAGCAAGAATTCCAGATATTGCATTTGAGATACAAAACAGAGTAAAAAAAGCAGTAGAAACAATGACAGGATTAACAGTAACAAGTGTTAATGTACATGTACAAGGTGTGAATATACCAGAAGAAAAAGAAGAACCAAAAAATGAAGAAGAAGAAGAGGAGAAATAAAAATGAAAGGGTTAGATAAATTTAATTTAATATTATTTTCAATAATAATCTTAATAATATCAGTATTAGTTTGCTTTTTACAATTTGGATGGATTGACGTTATTTTAGCATACAACGGAATAAGCTTTTTAGTAGAGAATAGTGTTGCAGGAAACATTTCTTTAGGACTAGCTATAATATTAATACTATTATCAATAAAATCAATTTTCTTTAACTCTTACTCAAGTGAAAGTCAAGGAAAAGATGGAATTTTATTAGAAAATGATAATGGTAAACTATTAGTATCAAGAGATACAATAGAAAGCTTGGCAAATACAGTTATAAAATCTTTTGACAGCGCAGAAACAGTTATGACAAAAGTAGAAGTGGATGAAGAAAGCCACATAAAAATATATATTACTTTATCAGTACATCCAGATGCTGTAATTAAAGATTTATCTGCTAAATTACAAAGCAACGTAAAAGAAGCAATTAAGAAATCATTAGATTTAGATGTTACAGAAGTAAACATAAGAGTAAAAAATATAAGTGTAAAGAAAGAACCACAAATTAAAGAATAAGGGATGTTGAGTTATGGAAAAAGTTAAACAATTTCTAATTAATTATAGAGGTGCAATAATTGGTGGAATAGTAGCTATAGTTGCTTTATTACTAAATCTTCACAAGGCATTAATAGTTATTCTAATAGTAATTGCAGGAATTTTGTTAGGAAACTATGTTCAACACAATAAAGAATTAGTAAAAGAAAAATTAAAATCATATATAGATAAACTATAATAAGCTTTATGGAGGAATTTATGAATAGATCACAAACAAGAGAATTAGCATTCAAACTACTATACCAAATAGAAATACAAAAAGAAATAAATGATGAAGATATGCAATTGTTTTTTGAAAACAATAATATAACTTCAGAAGAAGCCAAAAAATATATAAAAGACATAGTAAATGGCACAAGTAAAAATTCAGAAGAAATACTAGAATTAATAAGAAATAACTTAAAAAAAGATTGGAACTTAGAAAGAATATCAAAAGTGAATCTAGCATTATTAAAACTTGCAATTTATGAAATACAATATAAAGAAATTCCTTTTAAAGTGGCAATTAATGAAGCTGTTGAACTTGCAAAAACATATGGAGAAGAATCTTCACCAGTGTTTATTAATGGAATTTTAGCAAGTATAGTTAAGGAGAAATAAATTGAAAATAGAACCAATTACTGTATCTTACTTAAATAAATATATAAAAGAAAAAGTAGCAGAAGATGAGTACTTAAACAATGTTTATGTTAGAGGTGAAATATCTAACTTCAAACATCACTATACAGGACACATGTATTTTACATTAAAGGACGAGGGTTCTTTAATAAAATGCATAATGTTTAAGAGCTCTACTGCTACTTTAAATTTTATCCCAAAAGATGGAATGAAGGTATTAGTTTTAGGAACAGTTTCTGTATTCGAAAGAGATCGGAATATACCAGATATATGTAAAAGCAATGAAAGAAGATGGGATTGGGGACTTATATAAAGAATATGAAGAACTAAAAAACAAATTAGAAAAAGAAGGATTCTTTGATAATAGCCATAAGCAAAAAATACCGTTTATGCCAAAAACAATAGGAGTGTTAACATCAAAAACTGGTTCAGTTATAAAGGATATTATAAACGTATCTACGAGGAGAAATCCAAATGTTCACATCAGATTATTTCCAATACCAGTGCAAGGCAAAGGTGCTGAACTGGAAATTGCAGATGCAATTAGAATAATGAATGAAAAGAAACTAGCAGATGTTTTAATTTTGGCAAGAGGCGGAGGCTCAATAGAAGACTTGTGGCCATTTAATGAAGAGATAACAGCAAGAGCAATATATAATTCAAAAATACCAATAATCTCTGCAGTAGGTCATGAAACAGATTTCACAATAGCAGATTTTGTAGCAGATTTAAGAGCACCAACTCCTTCCGCTGCAGCTGAACTTGCAGTTCCTGATATAGAAGAAATAAAGAGAAAATTAGAAACATATAATCAAAGATACAAAACATCTTTGAAAAAGAAAATAGAATTCATGAAATTAAGATATCAAAAATGTATGTCATCAAAAGTGTTTACAGACCCAACTGCAAAAATAAAAGAACAATACATTAATTTAGACATAATAATTAAAAATCTAGAAAACTTAATAACAAACAAAGTAAAAGACTCAAAGACAAAATCAATAGAATTGATTTCTAAATTAGATACATTAAGCCCTTTAAAAACATTAACAAGAGGGTATTCAATAGTTCAAAAAGATGGTAAAACAATTAAAAGTATTAAAGAATTAAAAACAAATGATATGTTAGGTATAAGATTTACAGATGGAGAAGTAAAAACAAAAGTACTATGAGGTGAAAATTATGGAAAATAAGAAAAAAATAATTATAATAGCAGTAACAATAGTTTTAGTAATACTAATAACCGTACTTACAATAAAACTAATAAAAATCGAAAGAAACAAAGGGAAAGAAGTAATAAATTTAAATGAAAATGCGATAGAAAATAATACAATTGAAAATAATGTACAAAACGAAAATATAGAAGATAAAAACAATGAAAATGTAAATGAAGAAAAGAATAACCAAACTAATAATATACAAAACACCACTTCTAATGCAGGCGAAGAAGAAGTTACAAAAACAGAAATAGAAAAAGAAGAAACTGATAAAGAAAAGGCACTAAACCTTGTGAAAAAAGACTGGGGAGAAGACGACAATGTATATTTTACAGTTGAATCAATAGATGGTAATGGAAATTATACAATATATGTAAGAGAAGGAGAAACAACTAGAGAAATAAGCGTATATACAGTAAATCTAAAAACAGGAAAATTTACAAAAGAATAATATATGTTGTAAATCACACAATCATTGAGTGACCTGTAATAAAACAAGATAGGGGGTAAAAAATGAGTAAGGAAATAAATTTTGAAGAAACAATGCAAGAGCTAGAAAAAATTGTACAAGAATTAGAAAAAGGAGACTTAAATTTAGATGATTCTATAAATAAATTTGAAGAAGGAATGAAACTTTCAAAAAGTGCAAGTGACTATTTAGAAAAAGCAGAAAAGAAAATAACAGTTTTAATAAATGCAAAAGATGAAGAAATAAAAGAAGAAGAATTTTAGGAGGTAAAAGATGGAAGATATCGATATCGCAAGACAAGCAAAACTACAAAACATAACAAATGTAGCAGAAAAATTAGGAATAGAGGAAAATTATTTAGAACAATATGGAAAATACAAAGCAAAAATTTCAAACGAATTATATGAAAAACTAAAAGATAAAAAAGACGGGAAATTAATACTTGTAACATCTATAAACCCAACACCATTAGGAGAAGGAAAAACTACTATATCAATAGGACTAGCTGATGGACTATCTAAAATAAATAAAAAAGCTATACTTGCGTTAAGAGAACCATCATTAGGACCAGTATTTGGAATAAAAGGTGGAGCAACAGGTGGAGGATATGTTCAAGTAGCTCCAATGGAAGAAATAAATCTTCATTTTACAGGAGATATACATGCAATAACATCAGCAAACAATTTACTTTCTGCATTAATAGATAATCACATTTTCCAAGGAAATGAATTAGGATTTGATAAAGTGATTTGGAAAAGATGTGTAGATTTAAATGATAGAGCATTAAGAAAAGTAGAAATATGTTTATCAGGAGAAAAAAATGCAGTTCCAAGAGAAGATGGATTTGATATAACGGTTGCATCAGAAATAATGGCAATATTTTGTTTAGCAAAAGATTTAAAAGATTTAAGAACAAGAATAGGAAATATAGTAGTAGGATATAACAAAAATGGAGAAGAAATAAGAGCAAAAGATTTAAAGGCAGAAGGCGCAATGACAGTGCTTTTAAAAGATGCTATTAACCCAAACCTAGTTCAAACATTAGAAAATACTCCAGCATTAATACATGGTGGACCATTTGCAAATATTGCACATGGATGTAATAGCGTAATAGCTACAAAAATGGGTATGAAACTTGCAGATTATTGTATTACAGAAGCTGGCTTTGGTGCAGATTTAGGAGCAGAAAAGTTTTTAGATATTAAATGCAGAAACTTACCTAAAACACCAGATGCAGTTGTGTGCGTAGCAACAATAAAAGCATTAAAATATCATGGTGGAATGCCAATAGAAGATATAAAAGAAGAATCTATAGAATATTTAGAAAAAGGAATTCACAACTTATTAAAACATATAGATAATTTAAAAAATGTATTTGGTTTAAATGTAATAGTTGGAATAAATAAATACATAACAGATACAGATAAAGAAATAGAATACTTAAAAAATAAGTTAGAAGAAAAAGGTGTAAATATAAGTTTAGTAGAAGCTTGGGCAAAAGGCGGAGAAGGAGCAATAGATTTGGCAGAAAAAATAGTAGACTTATGTGAAAAACCAGCAAACTTTAAGTATTGCTATGAATTAAATGACAGTATAAAAGAAAAAATTGAAAAAATAGCAACAAAAATATATGGAGCAGAAGGAGTAGAATATAGTGACGAAGCAGAAAAAATAATACAAGATTTAGAGAAAAATGGTTATGGAAATATGCCAGTTTGCATAGCAAAAACACAATATTCATTCTCAGATGATGCTAAAAACTTATTATGTTTAGAACCATTTAAAATACATGTAAAAAATGTAATACTAAAAACAGGAGCCGGTTTTATAGTAATACTTACAGGAAATATATTTACAATGCCAGGACTTCCAAAAGTTCCAGCAGCAGAAAAGATAGATATAGACGAAAACGGAAACATAGTAGGAATATTCTAAAATTAATTAAAAACACATAAAAATACCATTTTTGGAGAAAATATTTTTTATATACAATGAAATTTTCTTTAAAGGTGGTTTTTTTATGAAGAAAATTATAAAAAATAAAAGCAATATTATTGCTATACTTATATTAATAGTATCTATAACAGCTTTTTTATCATACAACATATTTTTTAGAGAAGATACCAACTCTTCATATGCGCTTTCTAAATATGGTTCTAGAAGTGATGAAGTAAAACAAATACAAACAAAATTAAAAAGATGGGGCTATTACTATGGAAATGTGGATGGAATTTATGGTTCACAAACACTTTCTGCAGTAAAATGGTTTCAATCTAAAAATGGATTAACCGTAGACCGGTATAGCAGGACCTAAAACTCTTTCGGCAATGGGAATAAATTCTTCAAGTTCTTCAAACACAACAACGAATTCTAGCTCAGACTTAAACTTACTTTCGCATTTAGTATATGCAGAAGCAAGAGGAGAGCCATATTCTGGGCAAGTTGCAGTAGCATCAGTTGTATTAAATAGAGTGAAAAATTCATCATTTCCAAATACAGTTGCTGGAGTAATATATGAAAGAGGTGCTTTTTCAGTAGTAAGTGATGGACAAATAAATTTAACTCCAAATGAAACTGCAAAAAAAGCAGCACAAGATGCAATAAACGGATGGGATCCATCTTATGGGGCAATATATTATTTTAATCCAAACACAGCAACAAGTGCATGGATTTGGTCAAGGCCAGCAACAGTAGTAATAGGAAATCATAGGTTCTGTAAATAAATTGCAATTTGTGTGAGGGGGAATTCTAGGGACTGTCCCTTAAAATCACCAAACCTGGGGATTTTGGGGACTGTCCTGAATTCATCCGGAACTAAACAAATTCCAATTTATCTAATTGTTGACTTTTAACTAATATATTGATAATATATACACATAAATGGAGGAATAAATGATACTATACCCAGATATATATTTAACAAATGTAAAAGAAATTACAGTAGAATTATTACATAAAAACAATATTAAAGGATTATTGTTAGATGTTGATAACACACTAATTGATTTTGAATTAACGATATTGGAAGGTTCTAAAGACTGGATTAATAACTTAAAAGAAAATAATTTTAAATTATGCATATTATCAAATACTAACAAGATTGAAAAGGTAAAAATGGTAGCAAAAGAGCTAGACATACCATATATAAATTTTGCAAAAAAGCCATTTAAAAAAGGATTTAAACGAGGAGCCGAATTGTTGAACCTACAACCTAATCAGATAGCTGTTGTAGGGGACCAAATAATGACAGATGTGCTTCGGCGGAAATAGAATGAAAATGTTTACAATTCTTACAAAGCCATTAGGTAAAAAAGATATATTTATTACAAGAGTAAAAAGGCCTTTAGAAAATATGATAATTAAAAGATATTTAAAAAGGCAAGAAAGAAAGCAGGAGAAGAAAGATGTATTTTAATGATGTACATATATTATATTATGTTTTATTTATATTAGTAGGAGGAACAATAGGTCAATTTATAGATTATGCAAGTAAATGCTTCATTGAAGAAAGAAGAATATTTGCAAAAGAGAGTTTTAGTAAATATAAAAAAACTGTGCTTCCAAACTATATATTAATTTTAGGAATAGCAATTGCATATGCAGGATTACTATATAAATTTGGATTACACTCAGGATTTAAAGAGAATTTGGATTTAATAAAATATGTAATACTAATTCCAATGCTTGCATGTGCTTTTTATGTAGATTTAAAAGAACAAATAATACCAAACAGATTAAATTTATTAATATTTGAAATAGGATTAGTGTTCTTATTTATATATGGGTTTATAAATATAAATATTTCGTTAAATTTACTACTTGGAATGCTAGCAGGAGGAGGAATTTTCTTAATTATAACATTAATTGGAGGTCTTATTGCAGGTAAAGAAGCAATGGGAATGGGAGACGTAAAATTAATGGGAGCACTTGGATTATTCTTTGGGCTACAAAATATTGTAGTGATTTCTGTTTTGGCATTTCTAATAGGAGCAATAGTTAGTATTGTTATAATGATAATAAAAAGAAAAGGTACAGATACATATATACCATTTGGACCATTTATTGTAATTGCATCAGTTATAACAATATTTGTACCATTTAGTATTTTGTTTACAATATTAATGAAAATATTTACATTGGGAATGTATTAGGATATTTAGAAAGAAGGTGGCTCTATGAACTATAAAATGCGTGCTTTAAGAGAAAGAATGAAAAGTTTAAATTTAGAAGGAATGATAGTAACTAATCCAATCAATATTAGATACTTAACCAATATTACTTCAGAGGGAACTTTACTAATAACAAGAAAAGAAAACATATTTATAACGTATACAATGTACATAGAGGCAGTAAATAGTGTTCTTACTATAAATGATGATATAATAGTAATGGATTATAGGGACATTGCAAAAGAGGAATATGAGAATTTTTTTACATTCTGTGAAAATGTAGGATTTGAAGAAAACCATGTAACATATGAACAATATAAAAATATAAAACAAAGATATAAAGCAAACAATTTAGTAGAAACAGAAGGGATAATTGAGAAACAAAGAATAGTTAAAGATGAAGAAGAAATAAATAAAATTAGAAAAGCATGTGAGATTACAGACAATTGTTTTACTCATTTATTAAGTTATATAAAAATAGGAATGACAGAAAAACAAATTGCTTTAGAAATAGAAATGTATTTTAAAAAACATGGAGCAGAAGGAGTTTCTTTTGACCCAATAGTAGCAATAGGAGAAAACTCATCAATTCCGCATTGGATTCCAGGAGATAGAAAAGTAGAAATGGCAGATCCAATACTAATAGATATGGGATGTAAATATGAGGGATATTGTTCGGATATGACAAGAACAATATTTATGGGTTGCATCTTAGAAGAAATTAAACCTGTATATGATTTAGCATTAAAGAACCTTGAACTCTCAACAAAAGAGATAACAGATGGGTACACAATAAAAACAGCTGCCAATATGGTTGAAAGCGATTTTAAAGTAAATGGTTATAATTTAATTCATGCATTAGGACATGGAGTAGGATTAGAAGTACATGAGCTACCATTTATTAGACTAAAAAATGAAGCAAGCTTTAAAGAGAATATGGTTATTGCAGACGAACCTGGAATATATTTGCCAGGAAAATATGGAATAAGAATAGAAGATACACTATTAGTTACAAAAGATGGCTCAGAAAGATTAACAAAATCAGAAAGAGGATATGTTGTAATATAGTAAAATAGATATAAGTAGCACCTTCAAGATTAGCAAAAAGCTAGTTGCTTGAAGGTGCTATTTTAAATAAAGGGCGGCTAAAGTCACTTTGTTCAAGGGCAACTAAAGTTGTTTTGTTTCCAATACTTGCAAAAATCTCCAAAAAGAGTTATAATATTTACATAATGCGTTCAAATAATCTAAATATATTAGGAGGTTTACATGAAATCAATAGATAACCTTACATTAATTCAAATAATAAACAGATACAAAGATATAATTGGAGACGATTTAGAAAGTTTTATATATTCAAAAATTTTTGATGATAAAATAATACAAAGCATTGAAGAAAGTATTCAAAATAGAGTTATTTTAAATACTGATGAAGAGAGACAAAGAATAGCATATCAGTTACTTATGGGAATTTTAAAAAACCCACAAAATAGTCTTAATACAGATAACTCAATAAAAAGACAATTCATTGCAGAAATAATGAAAACATATCCAGATAGAATAAAAACAGGAACAAAAAAAGAAATGAAGGACCTTATTTTAGATGGAAAACCTATTGCAATTTATGAATTTCCAAGCCAAAAGTATAGAGGAATAAGAGAAACTTTAATATTTACAAGAGAAGAACCAAAAAGTATAGATTCTATATATGATGAGAAAAAAAGAAAATTATTTAAAGAAATAATGGATACAATTACAATAGAAGACATAAGTTCAATTATAAAGCCTGAATATCGAGATGCTGTGCTTGGGGCAATAATGAAAAAGATAACAATGCAGTATTTTGTAGATAAAAAAGGAATGAAACCTCAAGATTTTAAAGAAATGTATTTAGATAGAGTGGCTGAGGATGAAGAAACTATTGTTAAATTAGATGATAAAGATGCAGGAAGATGTATAACAGAATTATTACAAGAGTATGTATCAGAAAATTTTTATTTAATGGACAGAGAAGCAATATTATTAAATGCAGCAGCAAGATTAATGCTTGGGGTTAGAGTTTGCGAAGGAGAGCAAGTAGGAGACTTAATCTTAAGAAATAATGATGAAAGTAAAAAGCAGATGCTAATAGAATGCAGTATATTAGAAATAAGAAAGATTCTTAAAGAATTAAAAACTGGAAAATATACAAATGCAAAATATAAAGTAGTTGACAATGATGGAGAGACAATTATAGAAGCAGAAGAAAAAAATATAGAAGAGTTTTTAGCAAGGTGTACAGATACAAGATATCTTTCAGACTTGTATATAGATAAATTGCGTGCAAATTTGGCAGTTGGTTCTTTTCCGGAAAATTTAGAGGAACTAAAAATAGCAGGAGTTGGACTAGAAGATGTTACACATATAATAGAGAGTTATGAAGAAGCTGAAGACAAAGATGAAAAAGAAAAACTTTTAACTTCTGCAAATGCTCTTGTGAGCTATTTATTAAGAAATACAGAACTAAAAGAGGAAGATTTTATAGATTTATATGTAAATGGAAATGCAAATTTAGAATTAATAGAACAGATGAAACTAGGTGAAATGCCTAAAGAGTATTTTGATACTAGATTTATGGAACTTTTTAGTGAAGATGTATATTTTGATACAAAGGAATCAAATACTAAATTAAAAAGATATGCAAATTTATATTCTGTATTAAGGGAGCAAGAACAAATAGATACAACAACTGATGATTTAGTAGTAAAACTTTCTGGTATGTTTGGAGAAGAGTTTATACCAAATATAATGGGAGAATTATATAAAACAGGAATTGCAGATATTGAAGAGGCAATGCAATGGTTAGGAGGAGAATTTATAGCAACTCAATACAAGCAAGGAATATTAAAACCAGTGGAAATACGAGGAATATACGATAAAGGAATGATTAGTTTAAAAGAATTAGCAACAATGATTAATTCACTAAATGATAATACAGAAAAATTTATGATTATAAGTAGTATATTTTCAGATGCAGAGAGTATGGAAACAAGACAAAGCCTTTTAGAAGAATGCATGAAATTGGAAGAATTAGAAAGAAATAATACTTCAAAACGTGAAAGACAAGATAGAATTGAACCAAGAATTATAATAGAACATAATAAATATACAAGTGATCCAATAGCAAGATTTTCAGTAATGAAATTATTAGATAAAGAATATGAACTTGAAATTACAGAAGATGGACATGCATTAGTGCATTTACCAAATTTAAAAAAGGTAATAATAGAAAAGATGCTATCAAAATATGGAGAACCATATTATGGAGCTGCTACATATATAGTAGATGAAGATTATTTTGAACAATATAGAGAAAAAATAGTTACTGATAATAAAATAAATAGAAGCAAACTTAGTGATGATATAATATTTAGAGGAGTGGATAGAGTTATACATTCACCAACAGGATGGGGAAAAGGAATAAAAAAAGTCTTAAATATTACTGAAGAAACAAAAACTCCAGAAGAATTACAACAAATAGATGAAGCAGTAAAAGCAGTAGAAGAAAGCAGAAGAAAAATTGAAAGGGAATAAAATGTTTGAAATTTTAGAATATAGTAATAAAATAAAAGAGCTATATATAGGAAAAGACACGATCAACAAAATTATTGAAGCTTATAAGAAATCTATTATAGAAAATGAAGAATCAATAAAAAAAATATATGATATTGATAAAAAAGATTCTAGTATAAGTTTTGATATAAAAAGGACAATAGATTTATTAGAAACATATAAAAATAAAGAGCCAATTCAAAATGTAAATAAACAAGTAATATGTGTTACATATTATGCTAATCCATATATAACAATAAATTTATGTATGCAATCGTTATTAAAAAAGACAGCGATAATATCATTAACAGAAGATGGATTAGTTAATACAAATATGATTTTAATAAAAATATTTAATCAAGTACTAGAAGATTTTAAAATATGCAAAATGATAGAAAATAGAGAACTTAATAAAGAGGAAAAAGAGTACATATTAAAACATCAAATAAAAATAATATGTGTTGGAAATACTAGCACATATTTCTATTTTAAGAAAAACAACAAAAAAGAATTGGAATATGTTCCTTTTAGAAATATGGCAATATATTGTGACGACAAAGATTATTTAGACTTACAATTTGAATTATATAAATATGCAGTAAAAAATGGAATAGAAGCGGAAGTATATGAGGATTTAGATGAGTTTATAGAGTGCACAAAAAATGATTATAAATTGGAATTTTTAATTGCATTTATAAAAGATAAAAAAACAAGAGAAACATTGGAAGAAGAATTAGAGAGTAAGAAGCTATATATTAATAAAAATCCATTTAAAAATGAGACATTTAAAATAGATATGAATATTGTATAATTAATTGCACGATAGA
>ULMG01013962.1_pt1 | contig 35155 bp, 33 predicted proteins | sample 1951601 | NCBI WGS metagenome assembly ULMG01 (sample SAMEA4835545, study PRJEB28245) | human gut metagenome | biome: gut microbiome; material: fecal sample | place: Denmark | collected 2008
AATCCAACGTTATGGAGTGTGCTCACAGTGGGATAAGGATACCATAGAGAATCATATTTTGTATTTTAGAATCCTTTATTCTTTCTGTAAGGTTGATAATCAAATGGACTGGTTTTTCCATTTTGCAGAGAATTTCGTTGACCGCCTTGCTACATCCCAGCTGTACCAATCAGCAAGGGATATTGCAGAAAGCTTGTTAATGATAGGATATCAAGAGAAAAGGGAGGCTGAAGCTTATTTGTGTGCAGCTCGTACTTATACCATCCTGAATCAGCCTTTAGCAGGATTGCTATATATGGAAATGGCTATGAGAATAAAGTTGCAACAAAAGGCTCCTATCCCATATAAGGAGTCTTTTGAGATTCTATGGATGGCTTTGAAATTATCTCGATGCATTCGGTTCGGTTCAGAGAAGTATTTGGCATCAATAACAAGAGCATTTGATTCTTTGATTCCTCTTCCTTATGATGTCTTGTCATTCTATCATACTTATTTCTCTGTTTTGTTTTTTGCTAAGCAAGATAGGGTATTGGATGATATGGCAGATTTCTTGGATTCACATAGAGAAGTGTTCTTTAAAAACTTAGAACATAGTGCTATGCCTTGGATTACTCTAGTTGCTAATGTAAAAATGAATTGTCCAAGTGCTGATATTTCTCGTTTTAATCTATACATCGAGGCTGCTAAATCTGTTGTCGATTATAAGAGTAATGCTTTGTATTTAGACTTGTTTAGTCATGAAAATGAGGCAGAACACTTGAAAGAACTAATGGTTAGATTGAATACTACACGAAACGTAGCAGACTATTCTCATGATAACACTCTTGCGATGTTATATGCAAAATTTTTGCTCGATAAAGCGTTTTTGTGTAAAAATCATAGTCATTATCTTTTAGGAATGCATGTAAGGGCAGATTTTACATTTGTTCGCCAAAATATATGGCAGCATGGAATATATGAAAGAGCGGAGTTTATTGATGTGGATGGTAAGGAATATCATCTTCCTATAGAAGATACCAGAATGTTGGAAGACTTAATGCAGCAAGGTGAAGATAACGAAGTGCTTTGGATAGGTAAAGGTCAACGTAACTTATATTCCATGTTACTGCTTAAAGGTGAATTCTCTTTTGAGGCTTTAGATTCATGGAGTTGCCTGAATATAGCTGCGTTGCAATCCGGCATAATAAGAAACTTAACTTACGAACGAGATGTTAAGAAGCCTGGTCAACCAATATATTCAAAAGATAATGTGGAGTTAGAGCAGGAAGCAGAAGCTTTAAGGCAAAAACTTGCAGCTTGCAAAATACCTGTTAAAGAAGGCGCAGAACGCTTATTGATAGCTAAGGATATGGATGTGGCAGCTTATCCTCATCAATTATTGTTAGATGCAAATGGTGATAAATTTGTAGGTTGCCAGCTACCATCCTGCAATATAATATCTACAGAGGTCTTTATTAAGACTAATTTTGAAGAGCCTCTTCACAAGGATTTCACTTGTGCCTATTGGTCTCCTTTAGATAGTCAAGAGTTTACCTTTGCGATGATAAAGGGACTTATAGAGGAAACGTTGAATAAGTTTCACGTTGTTTGCAATGATCGAACAGACCCGCTCCTACCTATAGATTCAGAAATCAATATTGCTTGTGCTCATGGTGGAGCAGACATCAGTAATACTACATGGTTTTATGCAAATGACAAGCCGATAGTTGAGACAGATAAAATTATAGGCAAGGGAAAATTGTTGATTCTATTTGTTTGTCATTCTGGTACAATCTCCCGACCTGATTATGACAATGCGATGCATACGCTTATCAAGAGATATATTCGTATGGGGTATAGCGCTGTGATAGCCCCTATGTGGTCTCTGAATACAGAGATTCTTCCAGTGTGGTTGGGTGTGTTTATGGAGTCTGTTCATCAGGGAGAGTTTGTGGTTGATGCCGTATTTAAGGCAAATATGGCTGTTAAAGAGAAATATGTTTCTCCAGCGGTTTATGCTTGTCTTCATCTGTTCGGCAATCCATTTCTGCATATTGGAGATAGGCCTGCATTAGGTGTGATTGAATAAAATAGTATGTGACATCAAATATTGTGTTTATTTTGAGGAATTCTCTGTTTGCATCTTCCGATTTATACAAAGTCTTTGATGACTTTATCAACGATAAATAGGGGCTGTCTATCACAGTACTGGAAACATGCTAATTCATTTATTCTAAGGTTGAGGACGTATGAAACCATTGAAACTAACTGAACCGCACATATTCAAAGGTTATTGGTGGGTTCCTGACAATCCGGAAAAGAAGGTTGCCGGAATTGTCACCTATACTCCGAATGAGCGGATTTGCCTGGAGTTGATTGGTGGATTTGAGGATTCTCATGGGGAGTATATGAATTTGTTTGATGACGACAATTCATCGGTTCCACTTATATATGGCAAGGACTCTGATGCTAAAGTGATTACTTTGATTGGTTGCCATGGCAGTTTTTCATTGAACTTCAACGCGGGATTTCCTATGATGCTCTATTCAGCAAGGATGTTGGTTTATGGCAAGCATATCAGTTCCATTGATCAAGTTTGTGATTATACTGCTAATGTGCGTTTTCCGGAGCTGTCGTATTGGGCTCAGCCTGGAGTTATAAAGCAAATCGTGAATTATGACGCTGAGGGAGAAATGGCCAATAGTGTATTCGTTCTCCCTTATCTCCGTGAAAATGAATGCGATATCTTCACATGCTCATGCGAGAACGGTGTAAACTTATCTGTTCGAAAAGGGGCTACATACAATTCTGGGGAATTGTTTCTTAAACCGGATATAGAGCAATTCAGTTACTTGGCGATGAATCGTCCAGGTGCAGGCATGAGTATTCCCGAGATTTTTCATGAGGTTTATAAATTTCAGCAGTTCCTGTCGCTGGCGACCATGAGGAATGTTCAATATGAATCCATTGACCTTAGAGACCCGGATATCAAGCAGGATTTCAAGGATGGTCATAAGAGTTATTGCTTTCCGATATATGTCCTGACAATCCAGCAGGCTGTTTTTAATCCGTCAAAGATCAGTCGACATAATTTCCTTTTTTGTTATGATGAGATGCCGGAGAGGATTCCTGATGTGCTGGTAAAATGGATGTCCGATTCGGATAAACTTCAGCCAATGAAACATCATCTTGTCGGCAGTATGGTTTATAAGCCGGTGGTAGGAAGTGTTGATTTCCTTCAGGTTGTGCAGGCAATCGAGGGCGTCTGGTGGCGTTTTAGAGAGGCAGACTACAGAACTGCACATAATATATCCCATGGACGGCAGACAGCATTGTCAATAATAATCAGCGAAATCAAGAATTCACTTTCCGACATTCCTAAGGTCAGTTCGATGGACATTGACATAGAATCAGTAGTGGACTCGCGAAACTACTACAGTCATTTTATGGATCGGACCAAAAAGCCCAAGATGTTAGTCGGCCTTCCTCTCTACACGTTAACAGAACAGCTTCGCACCATCCTGCTCTGCCTGATCATGGAACTCCTCGGGCTTTCGCATTCGGAGATTAATAGTGTGGTTGCAGCACACGAGTAGGGGGAGTGATTTGGAAATATGTAGTATATGAAAATGCTACAGAAGGTACATTTAATGTGATATAGTCACGAAAATAACACAAGTAATTTTGATGAGTAGAATGCAGAAAATGAAGGGATTGGTCGCTGCTTCGCTCAGATTGAAAACAATAAATGACAATCCCTGATATATCATCTCAAGATTGTTGATTGCTCAAATGTTATTTTTAACAGATAATTATTATTTTTGTAAGCATGTGGTCGCTGACTCGTTTTTTTTGAGTTGCAAACGACTAGGGTTGTAAACAAAACCAGGTTTTTACTGAAGTAATGATGCGTAGATATGAAAATTAAGCATGTGATAATTGAGAATTTCAGAGCGATTAAAAAGATTGACTTTGAGTGCTCAGGGAAAGTAAATGTATTCATAGGTGACAATGGCGTGGGTAAGACAACGGTGCTGGAGGCCATATTCGTGCTTTGTTCTTGGTTGAATGCTAAACTTTCGTTGCCAAAGGGCAGAGGTCGAAGCATCCGTAAAGAGGACATTCGTATAGGTGCGGAGTATTGTTTTCTATCTATAGCTGTTGAGTATAAAGGGAAGTCCGCTCAATGGTCACTAATGAGGGGAATATCTTCGGATAATTCGTCAGAGAAACAAACCGACTTGAGGGAACTCGAAACTTTGGTAAGATATATTCGCGAATTCAACGATGATGGCAAGAGTTTGTTCTCCATTTATGGAGTGAATAGAAACCTCTCCTCTATCAGCATTGACAAACGGGTTTATGGTAAGAAAGAAGTAACGCGGGACGTTATTGGTAATTCTATTGCCAGAACTAGTTGGAAACAGTTCTTTAACTGGTATTATGAGCGAGAGAACGAGGAAAATCGCATGAAAGCTAGATTCAGCTTTCAGTATCATGATGAGTCTCTGGATGCCATCAGGGAATGCTTGAATGAGGTGTTCCCAGATTACCATAATCTTCGGGTCGAAGACCGTCCAACGCGTTTTGTGATAGAAAAAGATGGGCATGAGATTAACTTTGACAGGCTTTCAGACGGAGAAAAATGTTATATAACGCTTGTTTTGGATATTGCTCGCCGCCTGTCTATGCAAAGTGATGGTCAAGGACCTATTTTGAACGGAGAACTGATTATCCTAATTGATGAATTAGATTTACATTTGCATCCTTTTTGGCAATTGCAAATGGTTCGCAATTTGGAACAAAAGTTCCCGAATTGCCAATTTTTTGTTTCATCGCACTCCCCGTTGGTTTTGTCAAGTCTTTGTGACGAGGACAAGTTGGTGGTGCTTCGTAATGGTGAACAGGTTGAGCTTTCAGCTATTCCATATGGAGACAATGGAGATTATATCTTGAAACGTTTCTTTGGCTTACGCTCTGTGCGAGATCCGAGGGTACAGGAAGAGATAGATAGCATTTCGGCAGAATTAGTCAAGGAGTATCCTGACTTAAATATGATAGAACGAAAACTGGATGCCTTAGGAGAAAAAGGAGTTCAGTTTGAGGAGTCTGTGAAGATGCGTCTACAATTGGCGCAGAAAAAGAAGATAGCTCATGAGAAAGATTGATAAAGGGACTCCATTAGAGTCATTTTTGAAGTTTGTGAGAACTCATCCGCATGCCAGATGGGAGGACGCTAAAGATATGAGCTATGTTTGGAGGAAACATATGCTGAATTGTGAACAGCATGGTATGAGCGGATATACTGAGGAGCCTCTTAAACAGGAGAACTCTCATATCGACCATTTTCGCAAGAAGTCTTTGTTTAATACACTAGTCTTCGATTGGAACAACTTCATTGTCGATGGTGTGGATGAGACGTATGGGGCTAAATTCAAGGATAAGTATGTGACTCGTCGCGAGGACAACGATAGACTACTCATAAACCCGGTAACCGAAGATGTGGGACGTTTCTTCAAATATGAACTTAACGGCAATATCTCTGTAGCCTCAGGATTGAGTCCGTCAGATGCGGCACGAGCAGACTATACAATTAGGGCTTTCAACTTAAATGAGGCCAGCCTTTCTGAAAGGCGGAAAAGGATCATCAATATCGTAATGGATTGTTTCAGAGATCTAACAGACGAATCGATACTTAAAGCCCTTGAATCGGAAGGATTCAAGAGTGTGGTCGAACAATTGTTGGATGAACGAAAAAAAAGGAGGATTCCAGATGATGACTAAGAAGAGCGAAATGGCCGAATGGATATTGGATTTTTTTAGACGAGAAAAAGTGGATGTCGGCCAAGTTATTCTGATGCGTAACATTCAGAATAAACTTTATGAACTCAATCCTAAGGAACGAGACATGTTTATGACCGTTGCCAACGAACTCATTGACAACAGCTACTTTACATATGAAGACGGCTCTCCTCAAGTTTTGCGCTTAACGAGAAAAGGATATGACTATATCTATAATCCCAATGCTAAACTTGACTGCTGCTTCGATGTTCAGAAGTTATCGTCGGCTCAGTCTCGATATATAGCGAGTTGGCATGATAGTTTTGTGAATTGGGTAAAGGGTGTTTTGGATATTATTGATGTTCTGTCTACTATGCCAAAAGTAACCGATGGAGATATTCAGGCTTTAGTTAAATGCAAAACTATTATGAGCGGGGATGAGGTGGGTGCAATAGAAGAGAGCTTGTCACGCGGAGTGGTTACAGATGACATTCTTGATAAGATAGAGAATTTGAATAAAAATCTTGTGGATACAATTGTTGAGCGTATTAAGACGGATGAGTTGGTTAAAGATTTTTTGAAACGTTTGTGTTGTCTTATAATCGAACGAGAAAAGAATGCAGAAAAAATGAGACTGAATATGTTGCGAATCTCGAAAGGGTAGGACACCCAAACATATACATGTATATTATGAGAACGGGCTACAATTCCTAATAGACGACATCAAAAGCCTCAGTACAAGAATTAGATTTAGCGTGTAAGCATGATGGAAAAGTTGGTGTTTAACGGCAGGAATAGAGTTGCTGGACTTTCCGATGAATTGGACCGGACTATCGCTTTTCTTTTGGAGAAAGAATCTGAGGGATATTTTCAGTATAGCAGTTCGGTCGAAGATTGGGAGAATGCTGCGGAGTTTATTGAGGAACCTTTGAATCTTGGGTGGCGTAGTCATGAATTGGCTGCTTCTGTCGGGTTGGCATATATTGCATGTCAGAATAATGGACATATTGTTTTTCCGGAGGATGTGCACCAGCAGAGATTTGCTCACGCGATGCAATCATTCATTGGTTATTCGAATTGGGATGCCGTAGTTGTATCGAATGTCGTCAAGTCATTTGATGATAATGAGGCGGGTATTCATCATTTTTTAGGGATTGCCATTAGAAATGATTGCCAGTCCTATTTCGATAATGGGGTATCACAACCTCTTTTCATAGTGATTATAAAGCGATGCTAAAAAGTGACGAAATCACAGAAGGCGACAGTAAGGTTCAAATTGCAGGTTAATACGGACTTATAATTCTGATAATTATGTTCCCCTTAAGTATAACAGCAGGTAAGTTAAATAAAAAACTCCGTAGTTCACACAACATAATGTATTTTGAGTATATTTGAAGCACATTTATAACGAAACAGAAAAGAATATGACAGCAATCGTAGGAGTACTGAATAAGCACGCTGTGGCAATAGCTGCAGATAGTGCGGTCACTATGGGAAACACACACAAGGTTGTCAATAGCGCGAATAAGATTTTTACGCTATCGAAGTACCAACCTGTGGCTGTGATGACATATAGTAGTGCGTCATTTATGGGTGTTCCATGGGATATAATCATTAAGGAATATAGAAAACAATTACGAGACGGATCTTTTCCAAAATTAGAAAACTACGTAAATGATTTCATTGAATATCTGCGCAGTAAACAGTTCTTCTGTGATGAAAAAAATCAAAAGAAGTATTTTGAATGGATGTTGGATTCGTTCTTTGATATTTGTTGTAACGAAGCCTGCAATGAGAATCGCATAGTAGACAGAAGCACTTTGACAGCTATGCAGATTGAACAAAAGTTTTCGAATTGTCTCAATTCTTATAAACCCGCCGAGAAGTGTCCTGACTTTAAAACGTACGCATACGAGGATTTTAAAAACTTTACAGAATCAATCATACAGGATTTTGCAAAAGAAAAGGGGGTTACGAATGTGGATTTATTGTCAGAGACCTTCTTCTATTATTTATCTGTAAAGACAAGAACTTATTCCTATACAGGTTTGGTATTTACGGGTTATGGGGAAGAAGAAATCTATCCATCGCTTATACCTTTGAATGTATCTCCATTGACTGTTGATGATCATTTGAAATTTTTTGTGGACCAAAATAATATTGCTCAAATTTCTGAAAATGGCTCTATGGCTGTGATATGCCCCTTTGCTCAGACAGATGTGATTCAAACAATCATTAGAGGTATTAATCCGAGTTTTCAAGATATTATTTACAATGTTATAGATAAGTCCATCGTATCTTATACAGATGCAATTACAGGGATTCTTGATAAAAATCCGTCAACGATAGCAATGGCTACAGCTGTAAAAAAACTGGATAAGAAGTCTGTAATTGATGGAATTACGAGCCAAATCAATAGAGAAATGTTTAACTTATACGCAAAGCCTTTGATTGACACAGTGGCGCTTTTAGATAAAGAAGATATGGCGAACATGGCTGAAAGTTTCATATCTCTTACCTCGTTGGTTCGCCGGATGCAACCTGGTGAGGAAACCGTTGGTGGTCCGGTAGATGTTGCAGTAATATCTAAGGGTGATGGTTTTGTGTGGATTAACAGGAAACACTATTTTAAACCAGAATTAAATGCTTCGTTTTTATGCAATTATTTTAAGTAAGAAAGGAGTCTGTTATGTATGATACAACAATGATTTGCAGTTTATTCCCTGATACAAAGTTGGAAGGAACATTGCTGACTCAAGAACAGATAGATGAAATTTCAACACGTATATCAAAGCGCGTCTCTGAAAATGTGGTAAAACAGTTGGAAGAAGCTATTTCGACTTTATCTTCTGAGAAAGCAGAAAAAGCGATAGAGAGAAAAGAAGTCTATTAGATATTTGTGCCTTAAGACTTATTGGTTACATAGGGACTGTCGTGAAATGCCTAAAAAGTTTTCGACTTTCCTAACGAGCTGATAGATAAAATGATAGAAATTTCGTAACAAAAGGGAAAAGAATTCCCCCAACCACCGAGAAAAGTGAGAAATTGGGGGAATCGCAAAAATAATCTGTATGTCAAAGGCACGAAATTATTCTGAAATAGCGCCAAACATTGCGTTTCCGGTGTTCAATTTTTACGAGCTCTACTATTCAACTTTCGAGAAGAGCGAATTGGGCTGGATAAAGAAGCTGCTCCCTCTCCGCGAGATGGCAGAGAACTTCGGTCTGGTAAGGAAAAGCATGAGGCCGAAGCTTGGACGCAGGTCGTTCTTCACTCCTGAAGGGAAAGTTGTCCTGATGTTCCTGAAGATGTACACGGGACTGAGCTGCCCAAAACTGATGGAACAGCTGAACGGCAACATCCACTACCAGATATTCTGCGACGTGATAATAGATCCGACACGGCCATTGACGAACTACAAGCTGTTGGACGACATAATGATGGAACTTGTCAGAGCGAGGGCGACTGCGATGGAAGGCTCGTTCGGGACACAGAAAGAGCACTACGATCTCCGGAGGGGCAAGGCCAGGACGAAGCGGACGGAAATCCTTTACATCTTCTTCGGTATCCACACGGCAAACGTGGTTCAGTTGGCGGACAGGATAGAACAAAGGGCGCGTTTGGCGACTGCCTGACACTGAAACTTGCGGTCAATGCGGATCTCATGTGGGGGAACTGTATCCTCGCCATGAAAAACGGACAAAAAATCCGGCCGAAACGACCGGAAACAGATATAAAATTGAAATTTTGATGGGTCGGACGCAGAAATTGAAAAACTCAGAAATATAAGATAGCATTGCAATAAAGATAGATATATTGTGCAGTACAAAGCACTATATATCAATAAAAAGGATTATTTTTGTATCCGAAATCATTACTGTCCGGTAAAAGTTCCGGACGATTATTATAAAGTTTAACAATTAAACAAATTTGGTTCGGTTGAATCATCAAGTTCATTGACAATATTGCAGTTAGGTCTCGCAAAGAGGTCCCTGAGATTGGTTGTATCTGTAAGTGAGATACTTACAATCTGCAACATCTCGTAAATTGACCGTTCAACATTCATCTTCTTCTGCACAATGGCCATCATGCAATAGGCTATGATTGCGGAGTAAATCTGAATGTGTACTGCGTTTTCTGAAGTACCCCAGAACTTTTTTATTTTCAGATGTTGCTTAATCCATTTGAAGAAAAGTTCGATCTGCCACCTGTTGTGATATAGTTCAGCGACCATTACTGGACTGATAGTTAGAGCATTAGTGAAGAATATGAACTTCTTCTTACTCTCTTTATCCAAATAGATGACTCTGCGGATCTTGTCTGGATACTTCTCCATCGTCAGCTGACCGGCCATATAGCCGATAGCATCAGACTGGATACCTGATTCAGGAGGGAAACGGCGCTTCCACTTCATTGGTCTGAAGTCATTGTTTGTCTTTCCTCGGATGACAAAGTAGGCTCCAATGCTTTCAATGTTATGGAGACGTTTGAAATCATTGTAACCTCTGTCGTAGATGTAGAACGAGTTCTCTTCATAAGGAATGACATCCATTGCTTTTGTATCATGGACCTTTGCTGGAGTTATGTGAAAAAAGGTGGGTATTTGCGTCTCAAGATCATACAAAGTGTGTATCTTGATTCCTCCTTTCCTCTTTCTGAACAGAGCCCATTCAAAGGTGTTCAGACATAAGTCAACTGTCGTAGAATCAAAGGCATAGACGTTTCCATTCAGCTTGAAGATGTCAACGATTCGGCATCGTTGAGTCACCGAGATGACTTTGTAGGCAAACTCCTCGAAAATGCGATAATCTCGCTTCGTGTTGGCATCTGCAAGAGTGCTCTTGGCAGCATGCTTGCCAAATCCAAGGTGATAAGCTTTGGATGCATGGGCCTGGGTTGCCAGAACAACATCTCGAAGACTTTCACTGTTGGATAGCTGACCGAACATCAATACGCAAAGTTGGTTATAGCAGGTGAACAGCTTGACATATTTGTCACCACCATATTTCCTTGCGAGATAGTTGAAATCGTTGCGATCGAGGAAGTCTAGGAGCTGAGAGAACACGTATTTTCCTTTATTCATATGCCATTCTACGTTAGTCTGGCAAAGATAAATTCAAATCGGTTGACTCGAAAAACCTCTATAACTACCTAACTTTCAATATTTTCAAAGAACTTTTATGATTTTTTACCGGACACTAATGATCCGAAATAATTAATATTCAAAGTAAGTTTTATGGAAAAATATAATATTCTATTTAACGGATATAGACGAGATGTAAATAAGGCTGGATTACCAACTTATAGCGGTATTTACATTGTTTATCGTTGTATCTTTAATGAAGAAAAACAAACAGTTAGTTTGAAAGAGTTGCTCTATATAGGTCAAGCTAAGAATATACAAGAAAGAATATCAACCCATGATAAGCGTCAAGAATTTATGGATGCTCTTATTGGAGATGAACAAATTTGTTATTCGTATGCAGAAGTTAAAGAGCAAGATCTGAATACCGTTGAAAATGCATTGGTTTATGCACAAAAACCTCGTTTGAACAAAGATCTAATAGATTCATATAAGTACGAGCCAGCACAATTTAATATTGAAGGAAAGTGTTCATTATTAAATTATACAAATTTCTCAATTGAATAATCTTATGTATGAAGTAAAGCAACCTTCAATAAAAAAACATCGCATCCAAAATCCGCAATGGTCAAAGGATACTGAAAGACTTATTTTGTATGCTGACTTCATGGGGTTTAAAAATAGAGTTTTAAGTAAAACTCATGAAGATCTAAAGAAAGAGTTATGTGAATTTCACGAGAAGTGGGTAAAAAAATGAAACCACTCAAATCTGGTGGACATTTGCAGTTTGCACAATTTTCAGATTCAATCCTTATTGCAGTAAATGGTATTGATGAAAAGAAATTCAATTTACTCTCTAAGGCTGCAATTTGTCTAATGCATGTTGCAATGAGCATGCAGATTCCAATAAAAGGAGTAATAGTTCAGGGAATATTTTCTTATGATAAAGAAAATGAATTATATTTTGGAAAACCTTTGGTTGATGCTTACTTGCTTCATGAAGAACTAAAGTATTATGGAATTGTAGTACATAATACAGCAGAAAAGACAATAAAAAGGTATCAAAATCAAAATAATCCATATACAAATACTCCAATATATATTGAAAAAGGGAAAACAGCACACTATCATTTATGTTGGAATTAAATTAATCAACAACTTGCTCCAGAAAATATAACGTTTCAATGCAAAAAATGGATTGAGGATATTGCAGAAAGAGTTTCAGGGCATTCAAGAATTTATGTTGATAAAACTATTGATGTATTAGAAGCCGACGAAAAGATATTCAAGGATGACAAGAATGTTAAAGAAGAACATAATGCGGAATAATTTCTGCAGCTAAATAATAGAATTTTTCTTTGACTCTTTTGTAATTATATATTTGCAAATTAAAGAGTTATTTGACAGTATAGCTCCACAAACGCGGAAATGAGCGGCAAAATTTGGATTTGCCTTATCCGCATCCTTGGTCGGATGAGAATATTATGGGGCTGGCGGTTATGCGCGCCGGACAGTGGGGAATGGAGTTCGCGGCTTTCGCGGAGGTGTTGAGGGTGTATTAGAGGGGATTTGGTCTGTTTACTATGTAAACTTCCATTTATGTAGAAGCTTACAATTTGGGCTTTACGGGAGTCCTAGTAGTTCGGGCCAGCTCGGATGCCATAGGCACATGAAGTTGTAGATGGTTATTAGGTGGTTTACGGCTTGGAATATTTCGTTAGGATGTATAAATATGTAGTTGAGGCCTTTGTGGGCGCCAACTAGAATACGAGATATTTTTGATTTTGTTTTCATAATAAAACAAATATTTGTTATGAAAGAATAGGGAACAGTGATGGTATAAGTTTGGGCGTTTCCTATTTTTTTTGTTAAGTATGCGATGTTCTCGTGAGTATTATTTTATCTATTTACCGAGTGTATGTTTTTTTGAAAAATCGTGTGTGCGCGTCCCCTTTTCCGCATTGTAGTGTGAAATCGACTGAATATCTTTAGACAAAAACAAAAAGATTGGTTAAAGATGAAAGAAGAAGCAAAAGTAAATTACGCGTTTGCGCTTAAGAACCACCAGCAAAAAGGATGAGGTTGTTCGATGAAGAAATTCTGTGATGAAGGGGGATATGACTACGAGAAATTCATGCAGTATTCGAGACTAGGTCAAAAAGAGTACAGTGTACTCAAAGAGGCTTCCGTATGCGAAGTATATGGTTGGGCGCAACTCATTAGCTTAAAACTATTATGTGTGAAGACAAAGAATTCATAAGCAAGAAAGACATTGAAGAAAGAGCTTTGCTGAAATTCAAGGAATTCCTTGTTTACAGTAAACGGATGTCCCAGTACCTTTCTGAGAACGACAAAGAACCCACTTGGGATGGTCACATATATCTATACAGTTGCAACCACAAGATTAAGGAGAATCAGATTGGTCGTATCCCTGTTCAGGTCAAAGGAACCGAGGTTATTAGGTTTAAGAGAACAAAGTTCAAGTTTTCGATAGATACTGTTGACCTAAAGGCATATCTTCTGGAGCCAACTGTTTACGTCGTATGTCAGGAGAAGCGGGGTTCCATGGATCGGGAACTATTCTATCGCTTTCTTTTGCCAGAAACAGTGAAGAAGATTCTTTCTGGTCATAAGGGCCAGGCTTCAGTTACTGTCCTTATGAAACCTTTGTCCGACAGCGATACTTTCGCGGAGATGCTTCAAATGTTCTTGATAGACCGGTCCAGACAGCTTGGATTTGCTCACAAGCAAACACCATCCATGCAAGCAGTCCTGAGACGTGGTCTTCAACTCCAATTGTCGGCGCCCAAGAAGTTCCCTAATTTTGCTCATCTATATGGTTACTTGTCTCAGAACGAATCATTTCTATACGCGAAGAATGACGAGGAATTTGGGACTATAGTTCCAATCGGTGGAGGGCCTTTCCGTTTCAGCTTCTCAAAACACGAAGATGAAGAGATTAAGGTGGGGGATCGTGTATTCTTTGAAGGCTACACTCATGAGATTAAGAACGGTCGTGACTATATCATCGCAGGTGACGGGATGTTAACAATAGACTTGCCCATGTCAGAGAAAGATAAAACTCCCGTAAGGCTTTCCATAACATGTCCTTCAACATATCTTGATGACTTCATTAAACACGGAGAACTTGTGATGGCGCTGAAGGAACACAGGGTAATCACTATCGGTGATTGTGACATTGATATTGGAAAGAAGGGTATAGAGGGTGATATCGTCCAGTTGGAAAAGACTTTGTCCTTTTGGAAAGTCCTTCAGGAAACGCTGGAGAAATTGCATGTGAAACGAAAGCTGGAAGTAGATAAGATTTCGGCTGATGATGAGAGGGATTTGTCATTGATTATTGACTGTGTGCATGATGGCAAGCTCGTCACCCTTGACAATCCTCCTGAGCCTGGTGTCTATGTGTTCGAGATTGCCAATTTGAATTTGCTCCTTTATCTGGCTAAAGGAACCCCATTAAAGTACTACATTGGGGATATCTTTGATTCAGGCGTTATGTTTAAGGTGTCAGTGGATGAAGGCTCCACGTGGACTCCGACTTGTGTTTTTTCATACCTTAGGGACGACCGATTGTGGCAAGTATGTGACAATATTGACTTTTCCGCAATAGAGAAGTGCTATGATTCCGTTCAGCCTAAAGAGGGTGATTTTATAAAGGTTATTGAAGATGATTTAAGATATATTAACTTCTCAATGAATGAACTAAGCCAGAATCATACCAATCCATCAAGGGAATCTGAACTGAGGGATGCATACAATAGATTGGAGAATTGGCTATCGGATTATAAACAAAGTTTGGTATAATAAGAATTTTAACAGGCGAATAAGATGAATTACCATTTTCTGCAAGGGAAAAAGAATCTGCTTAAGGGCATTGACCCGGAAAAAGTTATTGAAACCATCCAGGAGAAGATAGGCTCTTTCTTCGACATGAAGAATTTGTGTTTCATGTTTGGCTCTGGCACCAGTGCCAAGGCTATTCCTCTTATGAAAGGTCTGTACGACGGTTTACAAGCAGAAAAGACTGGCTATACTGAGAAAGAAAGAGAGTTTCTGGACAATATAGAGGATAAAGGGAACATTGAGAACGTGATGGGAGTACTGTATTCTGGTCGTGAATATTTGAAAGAAAGGAAAAATCCTACCAACGCGGAGAAGAAGAGCCTTAAAGTCATCAACTCACTGATAAGCAAAATAGAACAGTTTCTAAAATCACAGATTGACGTATTGAATGCGGATGATTGGAATGATGAGGTCCGGAAGACACTCGAGAATTACAAGAAGTTTTATTCGAAGGTAGCTCTTCGCAATAAGGAACTTTCCCGTGTTAATGTATTCACGACTAATAATGATATGTTCAACGAAGTCGCTTTGGATTTACTTAGTATTCATTACTTTAATGGTTTTAGCGGCGGCGTGTTGAGGAGTTTTAATCCGGCCAGTTTTAGCTATACACTTTCAAAGAGGATGGATACCGCTATCGATAAGTATGAACCGGTCGAGAACCTTGTGTACCTTTATAAGATTCATGGCTCAGTTAATTGGATAGAAGACGAAAAGGCAACGAACGATTCTTTCTTTACTATTAAAGAACTTCCTTTGCGAAATGATTCGAACACGGCTAATGTCCTGGTTTATCCGACCCCTTTAAAACAAAACAAGAGTCTTGGTGCTCCATATGTGGACTTGTTTAGAGAGTTTCAACACAAACTATTAGAACCGAATACCGTACTATTTGTAATCGGGTATAGCTTCAGTGATGAACATGTTAACGATATCATTTATCGTGCTCTTGCCACCAACTCTACTATGAATCTTGTTCTCATAAACGAAATTGGCTCTGATAAGGTGGTAGCGAAGATTGACGATCCAAGAATATATCGGTTATGGTCAACAGATGCGGCTTCTGGAGAAGAACCAATCTACCATTTCAGCGAGATTGTGGATAAGCTTTTCCCGACGAAGAACGCCTTCGATCCTGAACCAATCTTGAAACAGTTTGTAAAAGAGCTTCATGAAAATAGGTAAAATCATATTGGTCGAGTATAATCAGTTTCGCGTTCGTCTTTTCCAGTCAACGCGAAACTCCACGACGAGCATTGATGGCTCTGTTTATTACTTTGGTAATATCGGTAGCTATCTCAAGACGTGCAACGTGTCGGGAGAAGTGATTATTTGCGAAGTCGTGTCAGTAATGGACTATGTATCTCCGAATGTACCGGTCTCCAAGTATAACCTTGACAGCTCCCGTGAGATTGTTCTTAAGCCAATAGGAACAATTAATCGTGACAATAAGTTTTCTCTTGGTGTAGGAATTTTCCCGTCGCTATATGCAGATGTTGAGATCGTTCTGACATCTGATTTGGATTTGATTCTGGAAGGAGTTAAAGATGACGAGAAGGATACTTCGGGAATCCACAAGGCATTCAGTATCGGCGTGAGCAAGAGTATGCTGAATTATCAGATAAACCTGAATATTGACTCTTTCTTTAATATCCATACTGCAATTCTGGGAAATAGTGGCAGCGGAAAATCTAATACGGTTGCTCACATCTTGCAACAGATTTTCAAGAAGGAGAGGAACTATGCAATAGGCGCCAAGACTATTCTTTTCGATTCAAATGGGGAATATAAGAAAGCCTTTACTTCGGCTGGGTTAACAGATGAGATTGATATCAAGTTTTATAAGCCTACCAAGATTGATAGTAATTTGGATGATGGTCAGGAGTCATTTCCCATGCCATATTATCTTATGAATCTTGATGAATGGTTGGGATTCCTTATGGCGTCAGAATTAACTCAAAAGCCTTTTTGGGACAAGGTACTCCAAACGACCTTCAAGTTCTACAAGATTGTCAACGAAAGTGATTATGACAACACGTCTTTCATCAACTATTTCAAATGGAAAATCTTAAATATACTCGCGCTCGTTAATTCCCAAATAGATTCCGATACGGCTCGTGTTACAGCTGCACGGAGTGTGATTTTCAGATGCGGGCAATTGCTTGTAGAGGAAGAACGGCTTAAACCTGTTAAAGACTTTTTGTCTGAAGCAGAAAGCAAATGTACCATTACTTTTGGTAATAACAACGCTCAATTGCTTAATTTTATTACATCAAAGAGGGATGAGATTGACGAAGATTCAGCTATGTCTATTGACGTGCTAAAGCTTCAGCCAGGAGAGTATTATGATTATCGGTTTTTGGCTATAGCGGTCGAGATGACATTGCTCGAGGAAGAGGCACGTGGTAATGTCCGCATTAGGGAATATGCTTCAACGATGATAACGCGGCTTGACTATTTCCTTAACAATCCAGTATGCGACTTTATGAAATCTGACAAGCAGGATTATAAAGATATTGACGACTACCTTAGGTCTGTCTTTGGCATAAAGGGTAATGATAAGAAGAAACAGTTGATAGTTATTGATTTAAGTGAGATTAATTCAGAAACACTGGAGCTTCTCACCAGTGTTGTAAGTCGTATGCTGTTTGATTATCGGAAGCGCCTTTATGGTGAAGCTCGTCGTCAGCAGCCAATTCACCTTATTATGGATGAGGCGCATCGTTATATACGCAAGAGTGGAGTATATATCCTACGTGAGAATATTTTCGAGAAGATTGCTCGCGAGGGAAGGAAGTATTCCCTTTACTTGGTGATTTCTTCTCAGCGGCCTTCGGAGCTATCAGAGACGGTGTTGTCTCAGTGTGGAAACTATATTGTTCATCGTATCCAGAATGAGATTGATTTAAAATACGTTTATTCCGTATTGCCATACTTTTCTGATGATTTTGTCAATAAAATTAAGCAATCTGTTCCCGGTGAGGCTCTGATATTCGGCACATGTGTTCCTATGCCTTTACAAGTTAAGGTCCCTCGTGCTAAACCGGACCCGGATAGTGATAATTGTAAAGTCTCTGAGGAATGGTTTACCGGAGGCGTGAAACAACAGTAATTTGTTTTGGAAGAGAGCGTCGGTCGGGCACTACTTAAATTTGACTAAGTAAACATTAGAAAATAACTTGGTAAAATTTAAGACCTTTTGACGAGGTAATTCCACTTTGATATTACTGTTGTTAGTAGTCAATTTTTGGACCCAGAAAATATCGTCATAACTTAGGCGAAAAAAGCAAAGGTTATGTGCCGCAGTGAAGACTTGGAGGGACCCACCTCGATTATCAAAGCGAATGGGTTCCGCGATGGATGACGCTACAGGCGTATTGCAGTAGGAACAACGTTCCATCATATAAGGTGATGGAAAACTATTCACGCAATATCCAAAAGAAGATTGTGGAGGTGAAGGTGGTAAGTCGCCCTACTGAATAGCCACAGCAGAGTGCTTCTTCATCTCCGTCATCTGTCCAGCCCCAAAGCGAGTAGTCGTTCAAGCGGGAGCTTAAGCGTAGTATATCGGTGGCAATCCGATTTGGAGATGGGAACAGAGGTGAGTCGAAAGGGATTGGATTATGCGGGCTTGAAATTGCGCTGCAAGTATAATAGGATACTGGCAGTGATACGTCACCAGTTGGGACGTGAGCCTGAGCAGGGCGATGTGTTCATAGTGATGTCGAAGAACAGACGTCTGATACGCCTGTTCGCATATGACAAGATATCTTGCCAGTTGTTTGAAAAGAGGTTTGTTCCGGAATACGAGTTCATGAAAGTGGAATACGATGGAGAGTAGCCTGTGTATAGAATGGATTGGAAAGACTTGGTTACGCTTCTGGAGAGGCCGGTACGCAAGAAATTGCGCCTAAAGTAAAAAATATCAAGTTGTTGATTCGTCCTTTTTCTTTAATCTTTATAGGCTACGACATGGGCTCTGTATTGCGGTGTAATGTGGTCGTAATCGGGATATTGAAATACGGATATGGTCGCAAGCCAAAAGAGGCTAAAGTTTGTGTGAAACTCTGAAAATAGCATCTAAGGCAATGTTAATCAATATGTTAAATTCTGCAGATTGCAAAAAACACTATCTTTGAAGTAAATAAAGCTATCAAAGGTAATGTTGCTCGCAGAGGAAATAAGAGGATTGGTGAAGACGGTTCTGTCGCAAGACGATCTGTTGTCATTCGAGCGTGTCTTGGAGTCTGCGCCAGAAGTTTATGATTATAGTGGGGTTATGACGGACGAACAATTGAATCATCTGATAGCGTTCCTGTCGAGGAATAAGGAGAATATATTCCTGGAATTGAAGCATGTGAAAGAAGAGAGGGATGAACAGGCAAAAGTCATCGAAGAGCAGAATCGTTGCTTGGAGGAAACAGATGAGGCCTTGAGGTAAAAGGATGAGGCTATGAAGGATATGGGTGCGGAACTTACAAAGAAAGACCGCGTTATTCGCAGTAAGGATAAGCGTATAAGTGACTTGGAGGAACGATTGGCGGAGGCGAATGAGAGCCGCTACGGCCGCAGTGGTAAGAAGTCGAAGCAGTCCACGAAAGATGATGAGTCAGGCAGTAGCGGTAAGGGAAGCGCTAATGGTAATGATAATCCCGGAGGTGCAGACCACCAGCAGGGAGAGGATGAGTGTGATGGAAAAACCCCTTATGATCCTGTAATCGAAGACAAGTCAGGCGACGGAAAGAACAGCGCGTCCATCGAACGCAAGTTCAATCCGGAAAACAGACCGGAGTGCTATCGCACAATGCGACTGAACGGTAGGATGGGTCTGAAGGAAATAATAGAACGTCTGAATAAGACAGGACATAAGTTTGACAGGAGTCAACTGCCTGCGGGAGCGATAATCAAAGACAGACGCCTGAAGACGTTCTACACGTTGAAGACGTTTATGCTAAAGGAGACGGTGGAGCAGTTGCGCGTGCAGTTGCCAGGCGAGAAGAAAGCCCGCTGGATGTATATACCGATGCCTGGAGAGGAGAACAGACGACCGATAAAAGGCACGAAGGCATCACCAGAACTGTTGCAGGCATTGGCGTATGAATGTTATGTATAGCGCGTGACCAGCGGAAATCTGCTTGTGTATCTGAAAGATATGGGGGCTGCAGGTGAGCAATAATACGCTAAAGAATTGGTTAAAGAAGTGTAAGCGCTATCTTGACAATCTAATAGCGGTGTTGAAGGACAAGGCGCTGGAGAAAGACAGTATCCTGAACTGCGATGAGACATGGTGCAAGGTCCGCAAGTACAACAAATACCTGAAGAAATACATGTGGGTGCTGGTGAACAAATTTGAGAAGATAGTAATCTTCTTCTATGATGAGGGATCCAGAGGGCGGAAGGTACTGACGGACTTCTTGGGGGAATCGAAAGTGAAGACGATAATGACAGACGGCTACAATGCATATAACTTTCTAGACGGAACGCTGAGCGTGGATCACCTGCTCTGCATGGCCTATGCTTTTGTAAAGTTCAAGAAATCGTATAATCTGGGAAAGGATACATCGGCACAGAAGTTCATAAAACTGATACAGCGCCTGTACGAGTTGGAAAGTATATACAAGTAAAAAGGATATACGACACAGCAGATATATGAAGCCCGTCAGTCCGAAGAGACATCGCGGATAGAACAGGAACTGCGGAGTCTGTTGAAGGAAGAGTTTTCAAAGGAGAATCCGAAACGAAGTTATTACATGGACCAAGCTCTGAACTACTTCGACCACTTCAAGGAAGGCATGTTCATGTACCGCAAGGATGGAAGATATCCGATAGATAACAACTTAGAAGAACGTCAGGTCCGTCCATTTATAGCGTTGCGAAAAGCTATACAACACTACGGAAGAGACGCGGGTGCGGAAATGGCAGCAGTATATCTGAGCGTAGTAAGCACAGTGAAGATTGCCGGTCAATCGGTATGGCGGTTCCTTGGGGACTTCTTCGAGGATATGGTGACAGGATGGAAGAAGCATCTTTCGCTTCTAAGCCTGTCGACCACATAAAAGCAAAAGAAATCTTGTGGGGGAACTGTATCCTCGCAATGAAAAACGGACAAAAAATCCGTCCGAAACGACCGGAAATACAGATATGAAATTGAAATTTTGATGAGTCGAACGCAGAAATTGAAGGGATTGTCTGCTGCTTCGCTCAGATTGAAAACATTAAACGACAATCCCTAAAATAATGTCAAATTCGAAATGCGGAATTTTCCGAAGTCTTAAAAGAATTTTTGGCGTATACTGAAAAAATCGTAAATTTGAAGTGATTGGGTTAACGTCTTGCGTTATTTGTGCCCAACAACAAGAACAGAAGTTAAAACTGGCGGTAATATAGAATCATAATCTTATATGGCACAAATACCATTTACTGTCTCGGCGAGAACGGCGATGTTGATTGGATTGGAGAACTTTTCCAATCCAGAGGGAGCTATTGTTGAATTGGTAAAGAATGCTTACGATGCAGACTCTCCATATTGCTATATTCTGTTTGATGTTTTGACCAATGGCGAAAAGTGCATCTACATTGTTGATGCTGGATGCGGTATGACAGAACAAATTATCCGAGACTGTTGGATGCGTATAGGCACGGATGATAAATTACTTAATGCATACTCACAAAGAGGTCGAGTAAAATCGGGAGCGAAAGGCATAGGGCGATTCGCCTTGAATCGTTTAGGCGCAAAATCACAAATGTTTACAATGCGCAGAGGTGAGGCTCCTCTGCATTGGTCTGTAGAATGGGGCGCGTTTAATCGACAAGGAATCACTGTAAATGATGTTACTGCTGAACTTAACAAAGTGTCTATAGAGGCTATTCAGTTGGAACTGAATTATTTAAATGAGCGTTTTGGAGTAAATATACCGGCATTCAAGAGTGGTACAATTTTAAAAACCACATCTTTATCTGATGGTTGGAACAACTTTCAGTTGGATCATTTGTTTAATGCCCTTCAAGATGTAGTGCCGCCATTTAATATTCCGTCCTTTGAGATCACCATGAAAGTGTATGGATTATCTGACTATGGTTTAGTAGATATAGTACCTTATGATGATTATGATTATAAGGTGTCAGCACATTATGGAGAACGAGGTGGGCAATGGCTTCTTGATGTGGCTATTTCACGGAATGAATTGGATGTTGAATCATTAAAATCCAACTACCGGCCATTGTTTTTAAGGGATGACATGACGACTTATCCATATCGAGTTCAAGATTTTGAGAAAGGAACAATTCATATGAGTATGCCTCTTTCAAAACTAAAGTTGGATAATGTTAATCGTTTATCTGAATATGAGAGTGAACTTGGCTCTTTCCAATTTGACTTTTACTTTGTAAAGAGTTCAATAAGCGACAATAAAAGTGAGGGTGATGAGTCAAAATATCCATATCGTCTCTTTTCACCATCCAATAGACGAAATTGGTTGAAAAGGAATGTTGGTGTAAAAATCTATAGAGATAAGTTCAGAGTACGTCCTTATGGTGAAAATGGGGATGATTGGTTACATCTTGGAGACAGATATGCAACGAATCCAATCGGTGCTGGTCAACGTCTGGGTGGATATCATATTCGCCAGAACCAGATTGTAGGAGCAGTTGAGATATCCAGGATTGATAATCCTCGTCTGCAGGATAAGTCCGGCCGTGAAGGTTTGCAAGAAAACATAGTGGTAGAACTCTTCAAGGATGTTCTTTTAGGTATCATAAATTTAATGGAGATTGATAGAAATACAATAATGTATAATCTATCTCAGCTGTATGAAACCACTCATCCTAAAGGCAAAGCAAAAGCAGAAGCCGAGGCGGCTATAAGCAAGAATGTAGTTAGTAAGGAAAGCTACGATAAAGTAAAAGAGGGGTATAAAGTACTTACTCAGGAAATAGAGGAACGCGAAAGCGAATTACGTTTGATGAGGAATCTTGCAAGTACTGGTTTAGTTATTACTTCTTTTGCTCATGAATTGCGTAATATCGCTATTTTGTCCAAAACGCGTTCGGAAGACATTAGAGATGCCATCGAAAATATTATTCCAGAAAAGGATGTTGCTAAGATGGGCCTCAATGTTTACGAGAATCCATTTTGTCTAGTAGATGATTTACGAGACCAAGACCAGAATATACGTAGCTGGTTGGAGTTTGCAATCAACTCTTTAAATAAAGATAAAAGAACGAGAACCACATTCTCATTGGATTCATATTTTGCATACTTTGATTCAACTTGGCGAAATGTGTTGAAGGAACTTAATATCGATTTGGAAGTAACTGGCTTTTCTGAATCCATGAAAATCAAGGCATTCACTATAGACCTTGATACCATTTTTAACAATTTGATATCAAATTCCATCTATGCTATAAAAGAGCGCAAAAGCACTTCTAACAGATGGATTCGTATTAAAGGTTCATTGGAAGCCCCTTTTATCCGAATATTTTTCGAAGATACGGGTGTTGGCCTATCGGAAGAATACAAGGACAAGCCCAGCCTTATTTTTAATGCATTTGAATCATCCAAAAGGGATAAAGAAGGGAATAAGACAGGAACAGGACTCGGTCTTTATATTGCCAAGTCAACTTTATCAGAATATAAAGATTCGTCGATTTCGATTTATCAGCCTAAAGAACAGGGCTTTGGTATATGTATAACATTTAGAATGAAATGAAATAATGATACGTTTAGGTTATTTAGATGAAGACAAGGGGAATAGAAACACTTTCTTCCGTGTGTTCAAAAAAGACTTTGAAGTAATTATGCTGGAGGATAATTCTAAACTATTATCCGTCGATATGGTCTTGGCAGAAATTGAAAACCTTAAACTCGACGTATTGGCTGTCGATTTTCGCCTGGCTGATAGTGGCTGGGTTCCTTTTAACGGGGACGAAGTTGTAAAAGCTATTTGGGACAAGCGACGCTATTTCCCTGTCTTTATGCTTACTTCATACGTAAACAATGCATTGGAGAAAATGGAGAATGTTTTTCTGGTTAACGATAAGGATGGCTTGTCAGACTCAACAATGGTTGTACAACTGAAAAAACAGATATCCAGTTCTGTTGATACGTATCATCGAATAATTGATGAAAAGAACAAAAGACTTAGAGAATTGGTTGAAGCTCAAAAGTCAGGTCAAATGAATGGTGAGGAAGAAAAAGAACTTTTGAAATTAAATGTAGAACTGAATTATATGGATCCTAACAGCAACCCTCTTACTCCTGATATGATGCAGACATCAAGCGTTAAGGAATTGCATGAACTGGTTGATTTGACACGAAATCTAGTAAAATCAATTAAAGGAGAATAATGGGATTTAGAAGAATTACACCATCACGAACTGCTGGAGTTTCTGTTCAGAAAGATTATAAAAAATATCGAGAGCAGTTGAGAAAAGATTTCAACTGTAGGTGTGGTTATTGTGATGACATTGACATCCCTCGTGCTGAACGATTTGAGATAGACCATTTTGTTCCTCGGAAAATTGATATCACTCGAGAACTGGATTACTCTAACCTTGTTTATGCGTGTAGATCATGTAATAATGCTAAGAGGGCTAAATGGCCTACTGAAGATAAGCAATTGCCAAATGATGGTAAGACAGGTTGGATTGATCCTTGTGATGCTGACTACGATTCTCAGTTTGACAGAGGTGCGTATGGAGAAATAGTTGCAGTTACCGATATCGGCAAGTGGATGTTTGATGCTTTGAATCTCTGGAAACCACAGCATGAAATATTATGGTGCTATGAAGAGATAGACAAACAAATTGACGAAGTCTCTGAGCATTTGGATAATATTCATGATGAAGTTACTTTGAAGCAAATAATTACTATGCATGAATTAAAAGAAAAGATACTCAAAAAGCTTTATCTATGACAAATGTTTTCAGTTATCTTAATAATATCTCTACTGATGTATCATTCATTAATAGATTGTTTGTTTCTTCTTTTATTAAACATCATAAATTATCCATAAGTGACCATTCCTATTTATCTTGTTACAGTAAGGCTGATAGTGTTGTTGTTGATAATTTTTTGAAAATTCTGTCCGAAACTTGGAAGCTGAATCTAGAAAATTTGGTAAAACTTTTTGAGTTTGTCATATCTCCTTCTGATAGAATTGTAACTGGAGCGGTTTACACACCACAGTCTGTCAGATATACTATTATCGAGCAATGTTTGGGCGGATACACATCAGAGCAATTACAAAGAATTCGCGTTTGTGATATTGCATGCGGTTGTGGTGGATTCTTGATGGATGTTACAGAATACATTCACAAAAAAACCGGAAAATCGTTCAAAGATATTTTTTGTGACAATATTTATGGCATTGACATTCAAGGTTATTCAATAGAGCGCACAAAAATTTTATTGTCCTTGCTGGCACTTATGTATGGTGAGGACGAGGTGTTTGGTTTTAATATAATTCAAGCAGATACTCTAGACTTTCACTCTAACGAGTGGGACAAGCGTTTTTCTTCGTTTGATGTAATAGTTGGAAATCCACCTTATGTTTGTTCTAGAAATGTAAGTGAGGAAACCAAGGCGAAGATGCTACGTTATGAAGTGTCGCGTTCTGGTCATCCTGATTTATATATACCTTTTTTTCAAATAGCAGATGAAATGCTAAATGATAATGGCAAATTGGGGTATATCACAATGAATAGTTTCTTTAGGACTCTTAATGGACGTAAATTAAGACATTACTTTTCGAGTCGTCAAAAGGATATCTCAATAGTCGATTTCCGTGGTTATCAAGTATTTAAAAAAAAGAGTACATATACCTGTCTTTTCTTTTTAAATAAAGGCGTAATTTCAGATGAAGTAAAGTATGTGACTAATACAAATGGTGCTCTTAATCCACAATTTAGTTTCGATAGGATATCTTACTCTATGCTAGATGACATGACGGGATGGAATCTGAACGAGAACCCCAAAGCTGAAAAGATTGAATCCATTGGCATCCCCTTGGGCAAATATTGTGCATCTCGTCATGGCGTTGCGACTCTTAGTAATAAGACATACATATTCAAGCCAAACATAGAGGATGAATTGTATTATTACATTGAATCTGATGGAATGAATTTCCCTATTGAAAAAAGTATTTGCAAAGATATCGTAAACTCGAATAAACTTAATTCCGATGTGGATTTTAATTCGATAATAGAAAAAATTATTTATCCATATCGCCTAGAACGGAATGGTAAAATTACTGTTATTGATGAAGTTTCAATGCGAAGTGATTATCCTGAAACGTATAAGTATCTCAATGCTAAAAAACATGATTTGGCACAACGTGATAAGGGTAAGACTGAAGTGTACCCCACGTGGTATGCATACGGAAGAACACAATCATTAATAATGCCCCGTTTTAAGTTGTTTTTTCCAAAATTAGCGAATAGAAGAATAAATTGCGTGTTGGCGGAAGATTCAAAGCTATTGTTGTACAATGGAGTAGCATTTGTGAACGATGAAAAGGATAAATTAGTAATCGTAAAAAAAATAATTGAAAGTTCTTTGTTCTGGAGTTATATTATTAAGAATTCCAAGCCATATTCATCAAATTACTATTCATTGAGCGGTGTGGATATTAAGAATTTCGGCATTCCAATTTTTTCAAAAGAAGATATTAGTACACTTCTGGCTTTAAAATCTAAGGAAGAAATTGATGATTGGTTAGTCCAATTCTATCTATAGTTGTTACTGTTAGTTGAATAACAACTGGTAGAAAAAGTTTACACGAGCCAGAATCATTCAATGAATTAATAATTGAGAAAATAAGTGACACATTAGGAGGTAAGGTATCATGATACTTAAATGGATTTTTGATAGAGTAATGGCCTTGTTGGGCTTACTCGTTTTGTGGCCGGTATTGGTGGTCGTGGCAATTATGGTGAAAGTGAAGATGCCTGGAGGGCCTGCGTTCTTCGTGCAAAAACGTGTGGGCAAGGATGGCAAACTCTTTAATTGTCATAAGTTTAGGACAATGACGGTCAAACATAATGGTTCGACGGTTTCTGTCGCAGGTGATTCGAGGATTACTCCGTTCGGAGCTGTTCTGCGTCATTATAAATTGGATGAACTTCCTGGATTGTGGGATGTATTGATAGGCAACATGTCTTTCGTGGGCCCTCGCCCGGACGTTCCTGGTTATGCAGACAAGCTCGTTGGTGATGACAGGGATGTGCTGAAGCTTCGTCCGGGCATTACAGGTCCGGCAACATTGAAATATCGACTCGAAGATGAGATGATTTCAGAGTATGTGGCTAAGAAGCAGGCTGAGGGTGATCCCAGGTCAATGCAAGAGATTGCTACTGAATACAATGATACTGTAATTTATCCGGACAAGGTGCGGCTTAACTGCTATTATTACAGGCACTATTCGTTTGTTAAGGATATTGAGATGATCTTTGCGACTGTGCTGCACTTTAGGGTGAAGTTTGCGGGGGAAGAGGTGTAAATATGTCGAAAATTGTATCATGTCTAAAATTTTAGGAGTATTTTTGTGGGGAATTGATTTTGAGAATTCTAAAGTAAATTAATACTATGGCAGAGGAAAGAAAAACAATTTACCTTTGTCTGGCGCATATGTCAGAAGAGGGCTGGGAACAGAAATATGTCAAAGAAGCGTTTGACACAAACTGGGTGGTGCCGATGGGCCCGAATGTGAATGCTTTCGAGAAGGATTTGGAGGCGTTCGTGAATAGCAAAACAAATGAAACTGAGCCGCTTGACAGGAATGTGGTATGCTTGTCTGCCGGCACGGCTGCAGTTCATCTCGCTCTCTTGGCTTGCGGAGTGGGCCCCGGTGACGAGGTTTGTGTACAGTCTTTCACATTCTGCGCATCTTCTCATCCGATAACCTATCTCGGCGCAAAACCGGTGTTTATCGGTTCGGAGCCGGAGACGTGGAATATGGATCCTGCGCTTCTTGAGAAGGCAATCATTGACCGAAAAGAAAAAACTGGCAAATATCCGAAGGCGATTGTCCCGGTGGCTCTCTATGGTATGCCGTACAAGATTGACGAGATCATGGCTATTGCCGACAAATACGGCATTCCGATTGTCGAGGATGCCGCTGAGGGCATGGGTTCGCGCTTCAACGGCCAGGTTCTCGGAACTTTCGGCAAGTACGGCGTGCTGTCCTTCAACGGCAACAAGATGATCACGACTTCCGGCGGCGGCGCTCTCATTTGTCGCAATGCTGAGGATGCCAATGAAGTTATGTGGTATGCGACGCAGGCTCGTGATGCCTATCCTTACTACCAGCACACTGCCATCGGCTACAACTATCGTATGTCCAATGTTTGCGCAGGTATCGGTCGCGGCCAGATGACTGTTCTCGATTCGCATATCAAGCATCATCAGCATGTGCAGAAGCTTTATGAGGAACTGCTGGCCGATGTGCCTGGTGTTCATATCCATAAGCAGCCTGCAGATCCGCGCTATGATGCGAATTTCTGGCTCTGCGCAGCGACATTGGACCCTTCTGTTCATGTTCAAGGTCAGGAAAATGCCTACAAGGAGGTCATCAAGACCGCAGTGGGCGGCGCTGCAGGTGTGATTCACGCCGTAGATTGTGCGACGACCGATTGTCAGCCGAACGAAAATGTGGAGGCTCTCCGCGTCTTCATGCTCGCCAAGAAAATCGAGTGCCGTCCGGTCTGGAAGCCAATGCACAAGCAACCGGTTTACGCAGGTGCCACAGCCTACACCAACGACGTGGAAACCGTTCTCTTCAAGATAGGCTTCTGTCTCCCTGCCGGCCCATACGTAACTGACGATGATGTCCACTACATTGTAGATTGCATCAAGGAGGCGATTGCGAAATAATATGCTGACTATAAACCAAAAACGATACATAACGTTTGTCAAGAGGCCTATTGGATTTCTTGGAGCCTTAACTGCAATCATTCTTTTATCGCCACTATTTATTGCAACTATTATTGTACTTTTTTTGCAAACAAAAATGGTTTGAAAGGAGTATTCTTTACTCAAGACCGGCCTGGTAAAGACGAAAAGATATTTAAGGCATTGAAGTTCAAGACAATGACAGACGAAAGGGATGCCAATGGCAATTTGCTTCCGGATGCGGAACGTCTAACTAATGTGGGGAAATTCATCAGGAGTGCGCGATGACTCAAGATAGGCAATGGATTGTGAAGTGGCAGGAAGTCATCGACTTTATGAAGACCCAATCATTGCAATCTCTTCAAGCATCGCATAGAGGAGCACCTGATGCTCTACTGGATTAAGCACAGCCGCAAACTGATGAATGTGGGAGAAATGAAAGAGGAGTGGGTAGAGTTGTTTCGGCAGCTGCTGGAAGTGGGATAGAAGGATAAGCACAAGAATCAGTACATCTGAGATAATACTCAATTATATAAGGAGTGTATGGCAACAGTAGAATTCAAATATGGTTTTCCGTTATTTTGCTCATCGTGCGCTTCTGACTCTCTTTTGAAGTTAGATCGAAATCGGGTCTCCGATTTGTGGGCACTACTTGACTATATTATCAAGCAGTTTGTCAAGTACAAGAACAGTGATATCAAAAAGTTCTTACTATCTTTACATGAGCAGGCAAAATATTTCTATCAGGCTGCAGAGTCGGCGCCGGTTAAATCTCAGCCGCTTCTGTATTACTACTCATTCCTCAACTTGGCTAAGGTGTTTCTATGTATTACGCGGGGGACGAGTCCCGATGATGAGTATATGCATGGCATTGAGACGGATGTAAAGCGTGATACAACCATTCAAACAGCGGAAGTCAAGATTCTCACCTTATATTCGTCCACTAGAATTTCAGTTGCATATTCTCTGATGTCAGCGTTGGGAGATTCGCTACCTTTCATGTCACCTACGAAATTGCAATTAAAGGATTGTTTGGCATCGTGTATTGGTATTCATAGAACATTTTGTGAGACTTATGACAAGTCGGAGTCTTTTGTCAGGTTATTGAATCCTCATTGTGTCAAAGAAGGAAAGACTTTTGAGTTCGTTGCGACTTTGAAGAAGTGTGATGCCGCGATGATGGGAGCATTGGTTGCGGCGGGATATGATATTCAAGATATGGGAGGACATTTTGAGTATCATCAAAGAATAGTGATGCCTGGTTATAACATTAGAAGGCAGGACTGGTATGATTTATCATCATTGCTGTCAAATGGTCTTCGAGCATATACTGACGGTAATGAGTATCGGATGTATTTTCCATTATCGCCCAAGGTGGCAATCTCTTCGACTTCAGTGATTTATGCAATAATGTTTTTCTTGGGGTCTGTGACTCGCTACAATCCATATTTCTTTGATTCTCTTATGAATGAGAAGGAACAATGGTTGATAAGTGAATTCTTGAACACCCAGCCCAGTCAGTTCCTTTATTTTTTGATTTCTTATATGGTCGGGAAACCGATTTGTCGTTCCCGAACAGCATCGATATAGTTTATTCTAATTTTTAAATCTTATTTGGTATGGAACGTATTCCTGTAAGTTCGTCAAATCTCGCCTCGGTCGGTTATCAGGATGGCATCCTGGAGGTTGCTTTCAAGTCGGGTTCTGTTTATCAGTATACCGGGGTTCCCGAATCTGTTTATGAAGCATTGATGTCTGCGCCGTCACACGGTAAGTTTTTTGCTGCTTTTATCCGTAATAACTATCCCTATCGTCAGGTTCGCTAATGAGGCTGAATCATAAACTCTCGCGTGTGGAGATTGATAGTTTTGAAATCTCCGATGAACTGGTTTTTCGTTATTTCGACTCTTTGCCAGAATCGGAACGGGAAGTGGCTTTGTTGCGTGCTATACGTATTGGTGTTTTGGCCCAGATGGAGGACCGCTTCTCGTCATTCCTGGCAAAGACAACAGATGACTTGGGTGTCCAACTGGAGAACCTGAAACTCCTGTTCGATATGAAACAGGAGGTATTTCATAAGACCGCTATCAAGGGCGTGGCCGCTGAGAATGAAATTTTGGAATTCTTAGATGCTTATATAGACCAGCGTGGATTGAATGATTTAGTGTCATTGTCTGGAACCACAAAAGGCACATTGAAGAACAATAAAACAGGTGATATCATTGCTTATGTGGGTGGAGAAAGCGCTGGCCTGAAGATAGCCATTGAGTGCAAGTTCGATAAAAGTATTAAGTTGGGAGATGTAGATTCTTCGGACATCGGTTCAAATAAGTATGATACTGCATGGAGCCAGCTGTTGGAGGCTTCTGTGAATCGTGATGCAAATGCAAGTATTATTGTTTTTGATAAAACGCTGGCAGACGCCTCTATTCAGCGCATGGTTGACGGGGTTGCGTATATTGAGGATATCGGGTTCGTATGTGTCATTGATTACGAGTCATCCGATTATCAAAACCTGGCAATAGCATATACTTTAGCACGTGGCCTTGCGCTTCGTCGGGATGGAAAAAATGTGGAGGTTGGCTTTGTGAATATGCTCATACAACGCATCCTCAAGGATATCAAGGATGTTCAGTCTATTCGCGGATTGGTTCAATCCAACATCAGGAACAATCAACAAATACTTAAGAACATTGAGAAGAGCCTGATGTCTATTGAATTCACACAGCAATATCTTGCCAAATATCTGGAGGACGGGTATCTAGGAAAGGCTGATTTACTGGAGTTCTATCAGCGGGAAGATATTCGAACTAAGTATAAACTCCTAACCAAAGAGATTGATCAGGAAGAGTATATATAACATTGGTCATGGCTGAATCGTATCATACAAGGCGCATCTTTTCTCCGGTGGACTTCTCCTTTGCAATGGATATGTTGAACGCTTATCCTTGGATAAGCCGTCCTATGCATAGGCGTGGCTTTGGAGTCAAAGGAAGGGGCATATGAGCCATTAGGTGATGAAGATATCTTAAAATGATGAAACGGTCTTTGAAAGCAGTTTGGCAGTTCTGCTCATACCTCTTCGTGCCGAAGTGGGGGGAAACGTCCTAAAGACTATGGGCAGGACGGTTATCTGGAAGAGCCGTTGGCAAAGCGGAGAGAGCCAGAAATCATAGTCTTCGTGGCATTTATAGAGTATTACGGTTGTGCGAATGAGGACGATTTTGAAATAGATTCATGTATGACTCAAGATGAGCGCTGGCTGGCAAACTGGAAATCTGTGATGGACTTCATGGAAGCCAATCATCGCCGGCCTTCGAAATTCATAGACGAAGAGCGTGGCCTCCGTAACTGGTGGAAGCACCAACAGAAACTCCTCAACGCCGGAGAAATGAAGGGTGAGCGGGTGAAGAAGTTCCGTGAGCTGTTGGCGTTTGGGAAGGTATAAGCATGTGAACCAGTGGAAGTAATATGTGATGAGTAAGAAGTCTGATATTGATGAGCTTTTTTACCGCTTAATGGGATACTATCCCACAAAAGCGGGAGAAGCTTATGAAATTGTCTCGGCTGCTGCTCTTGGGTTTATTCAGGATCAGTTGGCAGAGCACGATAAGTATCTGAAGGGGAAGAGTGGGGGAAGACCGTACCAACTTGATGGACTGCTGAATGGAGATGTTATGGTGGAATCAAAAGACTATACCATCGATGATAGAAAGGTCGGCCGTCCGGATCTTCAGAAGTTACAAGGGGCACTTAGCGACCTTCCTCAGATAAAAGAAGGTATTTTTACATCAGCAACTGAGTTTAGTAGAGATGCCATAAAGTACGCAAAGGGGACAGAAGTCAATGATGAGCAGAAGACGATAACCACAGTAGATATTCGACCATCTACACCGGAAGATGAGGAGGGACGGGTAAAGACAATCGTAGTGCAGATGCAGTATATGGTCCCTAATTTCGACAGAGGGGAAAAGTCTATTTTATTTACAGATGCAGGCAAGAAACAGATAATAGACTATATAAAGGCGCATGGCATGGCACAATATCAATTGTGTGTTTCGATGTTTTACAACGAGAATGGGGAGCCGTTAATCTCCATGTCCGATTTAAGTAGACAGAACCAGCCATCATTCGATTTTAGCACGGATTTCGTTAGCGGTGAATTCCCCATTGATGCATATATCAAGTTCTATGATATATTGGTCCCGATCAAAGGTGTCTCATATCGTAATGTACCCATTGAAAAAGGCCAGGATGAGTTTACCATCGAAGCGCATGGCAATGCAACTCTCCTGATAAAGTCGGATAAGATGGGTGTAAATAAACTCATCACGGACTTGGATTTGAAAAAGGCAATAGATAAGATAGGTGGGGCTCGTGGTTAAAGTATATAGAACAACAGGTATGGATTTCAAACTCCTCATCAATAGAAAGATTATAGACGTTCTGATTGGAGATGTTCAGGTATTCGAGACATATTCTCTCCCGTATCTGTCAGGGCCCGGTTTGTGTTCGTTGTGTACGGCTTTCGGACTTTCTAAAACTTATACGTGGGGAGGCGTGAATAAAAGCCGCTGGGAGTATATGCAGGTTCTGCTCAAGTATTTAAATACCCAAGAACGAGTCCCGGAGCTACTTTCATACCTGTTTCAGCAAGGACGTTTTGAAAACCTGACGGGTATCGGAGGCATCAAAAAGGTTGACGAAACGTATAAAGCCATAGTAAAGGGAGCAATTGAAGCCATTAACGCACAACTTGTGATCGCAAGAGTAGAGTTGAGGCTCGTTAACAAGAAGTTTGTTCTGGCCAACATTGGTGAAGAGATTTCCTTTGAGACCCCCAATGTAAAGATTATCAACTCGCAATATATTCAAAAGTTGCCGGATAGAATAAAAGATGACCTTGAAAATAAAGATTATGATAGTGTGATAACCAAATCAAGGACATTGTTGGAAGAGGTCTTGATTTTCATCATTGAGAGAATGACTTTCGAACGCTATAAAAGCAATGGTGATTTGATTAAGATATATCAAGACGCAACAGAACTACTGGGAATGCGCCAAAACAAGGATTGGGATAAGAGAGTGAATGAACTCCTCGGCGGGCTTCATAAATTAGTGAGCGCAATATCCAGTATGCGCAATATGAATAGCGATGCTCATGGGGCGGGTTCCGGTCGTATCAATATCAAGAAAAGAGAAGCAATGCTAGTCGCTAATTCCTCAATGATGCTTGCGGAATATTGGCTGAGTGTATTTGAAAAGAAGGAATAATCAGATGTCCAGGAACTCTTTAGAATCCCATATTAAATAAAGAATGCCTATTCCTAGACACTATACATAATAGGCTCCGATAACCCTCTTGAGAGCCCTCGTTGCCATAGAACCGCTATCTTCCGTCTTCGGGAGTACCGGTTTTCTGTTTTATCCTCCCATAAATCTCATATCCTTGTCGTTTTTTTTCCTTGCATATTTCATATAAAACGCCTACATTTGTATAGTGTATATGCACTATATTGACTGCGTCGCACGCGCCGGCCGAAAAGCATCTTGTACCGTACTGTACCCGGTATGTCGTGCATACATGTGCCCTGTAACCCATATGTGATTTTGTTTGCGGGCCGCCGCGGGAGCGGCCCAGTTGATAACCTAGCAGTCCCTGAACACGGCGAATCCTATGCGGTTGCCGTCATCATCAAGGCTGTCGTTGTACATGTCAACCATGACGCAGAACTCCTGCGAACGGAAGAACGCCGCGTCGGCACCAGGCGGCAGGTCAATGTATTCTCCGGCGTGTTCCCGCATCTGCGGGATCTCGTCCTCGGAGTAAAGGCAACCGTCAAGGACGAATGCCGGCAGGTCGGTGAACCCTTCCGGATTGCATGTGTTGTGGAAGTTGCCGAACTCGTCGGTGGATGACCATGCGAACTCGATTGACGGGAACTTGTTCTTGATGAACTCCTCAATGTCGTCCGACTTGCCCCACTGCGGATTTCAGTGATGACCACCCAGGCATTTCGGCGATAACCACCCACTTGAGTTAACTTTCAGTAAGCGTTCACTTCTCCGCCTTGCCTTTTGAAAAATAGGATTCACCTTTGCCGAAATCAAATTTCAAGGCAAATGGAAACAAAGAATCAAACAGCACAGGACTCCGCCCAGTCGGGCGTGGTTAATTATGCAGCAGCGCTGCGTCAGTATCACAGATACGGCCGGGGGCGTTCAATGAAAAAGTTTTGCGAGGAAGAGGGGTACGACTACTGGAAGTTCTGCAAGCTGTCGAGAGAAGGTCAGAGCGAGATGGATGCGAAGATCATCGCGGACAAGCATTCCGTTTTCATAGAGGTAAATCCAGATGGTAGGACGCTGAAATTGAAGGGATTGGTCGCTGGTTCGCTCAGATTGAAAACAATATACGACAATCCCTATCTATATTTCTGAACCATTTGTTAAAAAACTACGTCGCATCTATGCTGTTGGTGTGCATTTTGATGAATTATTAGTAACTTTGCACACCTAAACGTGAATAATTATGGATAATACTTTTGCTCAAAGATTGG
>ULMG01005907.1_pt1 | contig 34523 bp, 28 predicted proteins | sample 1951601 | NCBI WGS metagenome assembly ULMG01 (sample SAMEA4835545, study PRJEB28245) | human gut metagenome | biome: gut microbiome; material: fecal sample | place: Denmark | collected 2008
AAAAGAGCGATTTTAGAAAAATTATAATTACCCAAAAAAATCTGCCTAGCGTATCATATGCCACCAAAAGTATTGGTTTTTCCATAGGTTTTTGTATTTTTGCGACAAAGAAGCGAAGACATTTACAGCGGATTTTAGGAAGAAACCACGACTGGTATTTGACGGCATATAAGAACATTGAAATCTGCCTTAAAATCTTTCGGAATCCTCAAAAACGGCCTCTGAATGGCCTGTAGAGGGTTTTGTCCTTTTCTTTAACGAGGAGGAGTATTAGTAGTTAAGTAGCTAAGTGGCAATAATTTAGGCGGCTCATCTAAGGTAAGTCTTTAGATGAGCCGCTTTGCGTTGAATCGCACTAGACCGCATTCAATCGCATCCTATGCAAATCAAAGTTACCTTACCAGTTACCTTAAGAGTTACCTTAAGAAAAAAAGGACGGTTTTTGAGAAAATGCCTTGCAGCACAAAGTGAAATTTAGTCGTTATTTAAGAAATATTATTAATTTTGTAATAGACTAAATATGGTTAGGATACGACGAAAGATGAATTGCTAAGTCGGCTTCAAGATATTGAGTGGGAAGACTTTGAGGTAAAGAGTGCGAGTAGAGAACTTCCTAAAAATATTTGGGAGAGTGTAAGTGCGTTTTCGAATGGATCTGGAGGGTGGATTGTATTCGGTGTTGTTCAGAATGGGAAGAAATTCGAGGTGGAAGGCGTAAATAACGGAGAAAAAATTGAATCCGACTTTCTTAATACTCTTAGGTCTGGAAATAAAATGAATCATCCGATTCTTCCTATATCCAAGAAATATTCCATTGAAGGCAAGACTGTTTTAGCTTTTTATATTCCATCTTCACCTTTCAAACCAGTCTGGTATACGAGTATAACAAATACCTTCATTCGCTCCGGTTCAGGAGACAGACGCGCAACAGAAATGGAGGTCAATGCAATGTTGCGCGATCAGGCCTTTGGTATTAGGTCAGATGAATCAGCTGCCGGTACGTCTTTCGAAGATATTGATCCGGGTTCTTTCGATACGTTCAGACGCCATATCAAACTTTTCAATGAAAGTTATCCTTATGCAGATGCCGATGACAATACTTTTTGTAGCAAAACAGGAATTTATGCCAGAGGAGGATCGGAATTGAGTGTCGGTGGTTTGCTGATGCTCGGAAAGCTCGACAGTATCCATAGATTACTCCCTAGTTTCTGGGTTGATTATATAGAGATTCCAGGGACTTCTTACAACGATGCGTCACAGCGTTATACTTTTAGGATGCAGGAGCAAGAGAATCTGTGGGAGTATTACAAAGTTATCATTCAGAGATTTAGGCTTTATACGGATAATCCTTTCACGACGACACCTGAAGGTGTGTCACCTGAAGATGAATCACAACTATATGCTTTGAAGGAGGGTCTGGTAAACTTCTTGGCGCATTCAGATTATTTCAGTCCAATGCATCCGACTATAAGGGTCTATACAGACAGAATTGAATTGCAAAATCCGGGCAGTTTCCATATCCCTATTGATCGTTTGCTCTCTGAAACTATTTCTCAGCCGCGAAATCCTGCAATCATCAAATTGTTTAGAGCAGCAAAACTTGGTGAAAACGCTGGCTATGGAATCGATAAGATTCGCAAATGGAAAAGTTTGACTGGTATGGATGTGACATTCAGTAGCGAAATTGCCTACTCTACTGTCACTTACTACCGGAACAATCCTGCGACTACCGATAAAACTACCGATAAAACATATCAGGGCGTTAAAGAGGTGATTCTTCGTGCAATGCAGCACTCACCGTCAATAACCATAGAAGAGTTGTCCGCAATTTGCCATTTATCGCAGGATGGTGTGAGATATCATATAAAATATTTGAAATCAGAAGGAAAAATTCGTCGAGTCGGGAAAAAGGGGGGATATTGGGAGATTTTAAAATAGCGAATGATTCATTCGTCATCAATCAAATATCCCAGCATCTCAGAAGCTACTTCTGGCATAAAGGCGCGCATGACGCTGTCCTCTTTCTGGTGTAGATTGCCGGCAAGCTCTATGCTGCCGAACCATAGAATCGATCTGTCTATAATTGCGGCGCGGATGTGTCTGGTGGAGCGCAGTACTACTTTTATCCCTGACTGTATAAAATCATTGTCCCGTGCGGAATTTTTATGAATGGTGATTATGCAGTCAATGCCACGAGAGCCAAGACTTTGCAGCGCCTTAACCAATGGCGCTTTCATATACTGCAGGGTGTTGCATGAAAGCACTACCGAAGATTTCGCATTCTCTATATCCGACACCAAGTCAGGTAAGTAATCAGAAGGGCCGAATACAATATCCTGCGGATTGGATGTTAGAGCATCATCAACTTGCTGAGCATACCCTATCGGAGCATAACACTTCAATCGCCTGCCGTACATATTCGCTAAGGTGGGCACGTGAATGTCTATATAATCATACACGCGCACTTCCGTCTTGCCCAGATAATCACGATGCAATCTACCGGTATATTGCTGAACAATATTTGGGTATGACACCGGCAGGGCGATAAACAATGTATCCAATCGAGGACAGTTGAAACCCTCACCTACGAATTTTCCTGTCGCTACTATGACCATAGGTTCATCTGGAGGAATGTTTTCCAATCGTCCCATTGCCAGGCGTCTCTCTTTGACAGATACTGTTCCCATCAATACGATGATATTCTTACAGTGAGGTTTTAGCATATCAGCCAATAGAAGAATATGTTCCTTCAGTTTTGTCAGGACAATTGGTGTGCGGCCATGCTTCAACTCATTGACAATATCATTGACAATCATTTCATTGCGCGCCCGATCTTTAGCCAAATCGCCAAGGTGCTGTAATACGGGCTTTTCCTCCAATGCCCGATAAGCAGTGAATCTTGGAATCAGCACTCGCGTGAAAGATTGTCTGGCCATCTGAGTTTTAGCATTGAACTGATATCTTATTGGGCCACATTGCATAAACACAATCGGAGTCATTCCGTCCTGTCGTGTTGGAGAGGCTGAGAGACCATACACATACTTTGCATTGACAAACTTCAGTACGCGCTCATAGCCCAGTGCCGCCGTATGGTGACACTCATCGGCAATGACCATTCCGTAATCTCTTACAAACGGCTTTACGCCAGTATCTGTCAGAGCAGAATTGAAGACAACAATATCAATGATTCCGTGCAGATTATTCTGACTTCCATCCAAAATACCAATAGGGGAATTAGACTTTTTTCGTCTATGTGCTTCCATCATTTCAGGCTCAGGTTCATTTATGGCAAGAAAATGCTCGCATGCATTCTTCCATTGCTCCAGCAACGCCCTGGAATGAACCAATATCAATGTGTTCACTTTCCTTCGAGCAATCATGCCGATGGTGGCTACGGTTTTGCCGAACGCAGTGGTCGCAGCAAGGACGCCGTTATTTTCAGCTAGCATCTTTTGGACGGCGTCTTCCTGCTCCGGTCTCAACTGACCAACGAACTCCACGTCTATTTTGCGACCTGGATTTGTCTTATCCTCTTCATCCCATGCAGAAAAATTGCCTTGAATCAGATCTATCACGGAATCCTCGCAACCGCGAGGCAAGCATAAATAATCGCCGATCATCTCATAACAAGAGATTAACGAAGGTGTTTTATATAATGGCTTTCTTGCCTTCATCAAATCGTAGTATTTACGATTTTTGAAAGAGGCCAACCCTTTTAGATAGCGTATGACTTTAGCTGACACCGACTTCAAAGGCACATATATTCCATTAGCCCGGACCAGCTTGATTGGGCCATTGAAATCTTCGAACGACATTTTATCAGGTTGCGGTGTCTCCCATGGCTTGGTGTCCGACGAGGACGAAAGCTCCAATCGGCTGTTGTGCTGAGCGAGTAATGCCGACACCTCATGTCCGGATAACTTTCTGACAGAAGACAGGAAATCCCATTGACTCTTGTAAACTTCAAAATTCTCGTCCGTAAATAAACTGTTGCCTTTGTGCTTGGCATCGCCTTGAAGCGGTAGTGCTACAAGATTGCCAAAACCGCCATTTGGAACAAAGTCCTGGTTCGGAAAGAAACGGTCGTAGGACTTCATGTCCAACTGGACGTTTCTCTCCATCGCAGATCCAAGAATTGCGAATCCAAGTTTACGTGCCAATGCTGCAGAAACAGGCTCGCTGAAGAATATCCATAAGTGAGCACCATTTCCGGAACGCGAACGTTCTATATAAACCGGAATGTTCCAGTCGTTACATACGCCGACATAAGACAACACATCATCTTTATATCCATGCTGGCAGTTCTTGTCATCGAAATCTGCGCAAAGAAAGAAGCAGGTGTTGTCCTCCATTATCGGGAACAGACCTATAATGTCAGTTTCTTTTGCTCCTTTATGCAGATGACGTCTGATGACAGCATCATCCAATGGCACCAAATCTCTGTGGGCACATCCTTCACATTTGTATTTATGTGCTTTGCACTCAATCGACCAGCGGTTGCGACAAACTGGCTGATAACCTCTTTTTCCGTCTTTTGCCACAAATCTTTGGGCATACACATCTTCTCGCCCACGGAACAATGACCGAAAAAGATTTACCCTCCGTCGCAGTTCAATTTCTTTCTCTTCTTCTGTCAATGACTTATGACTTTCAAGAGTCGGAAACTTCGATTCGGGCAGCAATGGCTCACCCAGCCCTTTAAGTCTGGCATTCTCTTGTTCCAATTCTATGATTCGTTTCCGCAAGCGCTGATTGTCCGCCAATAATTCCGCGTAGGTCATTATTCTAATGCTTTATTTGAAAATGAATCTTAACAGAGCAATCAATCTTCGCCCATAATCTCCACCATTTCTGCAGGAGAAACAATAAAAGACCTGACAGGAAAATGTTTGATATTGCCGGTAACAAGATAGGCGTTTTCTTTAGAAATAGCTATTTCATAGAACACAATGTCTTTCGGGTCCGGAAAGTCAATGCCTGTTGCGGGTACCCTATCTAAATTTAAACCATCAACAATAATTGCCTTCAAGACAGTTTCTATAAGATCTGGTGAAAGATGAAATTTTGGTCGTGAAAGACTTTGCCCGGATTGGAGTCAATGTTTTTGGAAATTAGCGCCGATACTATAACATTTGTACCAATGACAGCAAAAAACTTATCTTTCATTTCTGGCGTCTCTAATCTCGTCATTGATTTCTTCTAATGAAAGTCCTTGGGCCCCGGCGGCGGCAACCTGATTTCTCATTTCAAGAAATGCATTCCATGCATCCTTATTGATTTGCTCCTTGCTGGACGCTTTAATTTCAAAAGGGATGCGCCTTTCACGGACCACCGTTTTCATGAATACGGTGATAGCCGCCGTACTCGTGAAGCCGAAATCATCGCATATCATATCAAAATTTTTCTTGAGATTATCATCTACTCTCATTGACAATGTTGACTGTGCCATATTAGATACTTTTAATATTATCAACACAAATATAATACATTGTGTTGATAATAACAATACATCTACCACACAAAAATCAAATAAGAGGGACTACTCAACAATTCCGACCTGTCCCAAGTTTCACGCATTCCCCAAGCACAAACATGTTCTGGGAGTTGATGACCGCACAATTAAGTGCAAGAAAATGTAATACATTCATACCTGATGAAATGAAGAGTCACGACGAAGAGAATATCTTCTATCACAAGACGGATGACGGAACAAGACTTGAAATTGACTTTCTGATTCAGAGGAACGGAAAATTACTGCCAATTGAGGTGAAAGCTGAATGTAATGTACGAGCGAATTCCTTGAGCAATCTTTTGAAACAAAACCCGGAACTTCATGCAATAAGATACTCAATGAAACCCTACATTGAGCAGCCGCAGATGACCTGCTACCCTCTTTATGCTATTCAATAAACGTGTTATAGGTAGTCCGCTGTTTTATTTCTGATTTGATATTCGTTCCCACCTTGATATAATGCCCTGCTTATACGTTTCCTTGCACTCGTCATCCAGAAACGACATGTCAATCATGTCTTGGAATTTCGGAAGGAGTTTTCTGTACTTTTCTAGCATATTGTCAAATACCTTGGGCGCAATACCTGAAATTGTCATGGCGCTGACGAAATCGCTTTTCGTTATCCGCTTCTTCCGTCCATTGAGTGTGAGCGCCATTTCTTCGGTGTCTTTCGGATTTGCCATTGAGACATTTAGAAGATCGTATGCCGGGGTAAGTAACCACTTGTCTTTTGGTGCATACAGAGAGAAGTTCTTCAGATGCATATCATTGTTTCCTACCAGCCAACTGAAGAATACTTGCTCATAGAAATCGGTCAGATCCAAAAGCGGCACATATGAGTATTTGGCGATTACCTTGGCAATCTGTTCATACGAACTCTTGTACTTGTATTCCGTCTGTCTCTCTGTAAGCTGGCACATGTCCTCCATCGGAATCTTACTTCCGTCTGATGCCCGGTCTATCCTTTTGGTCAGGTAGCCCAATGTGCCATCTTGAAGTCGTATTAGAGAGTGAGGCACAACCTTTATCTTCGCGGTTTCGGCCAGATGCATTGTCAAGTCTTCATTTTCTGGAAGATTCTTGTATGTCTGGGTCTGAGGTTTGAAGATATAATCGCCCCAAAGTCCTACTATGGTGAGTCTTCTTGACCCTTCATGCCTGTCTAGATGGAGAGAAAGTTTCGCCTGAACTCCGGTCAATGTTGTCTGCGACTTTATCACCTGAGCAGCCAGAATATCCAAATCATTGAGTGAATAGGGCAATTCCGGTGCATTCTGCATCCCGAAGAATTTCTTGGCGCAGCCTTTATGGAAATCCACTTCTCCGTCCACAAGTTCCTTATAGCAATATAGACATTTACTCATCACTTTTCTCATTTACAGGTACGACACTTACAGCTCCGATGCAGTCTTTGCAACAGAGCAGGAGCAGGGACATCCTGTCCAATGAACTGATGTCCGTGTTCCTTAAGGCCACATCAAGCAGCCATCCTTCAGGGATGAGACCATCGAAGAACGGAAACAGAATTTTAGATTGATAAGGCTTCTCAGAGAGTGGCAGTGTAAGACTCACTGGATCTGAACCCTTATTGTCTAAATATTCCTTATTGTAGCGAAATTCATAACCGGATTCTGTTTCAGTAAGAATACCGGCAAGGTGGTCCTTAAAGTAAATATCAGCTTTTCTCATTCAATTCATCTGTTCTTACCGGCGCAAGCTCGTAGCCGAACATTGCAAGCACCTGATTAACCTTATCCATCCTGAGCGTCGGTTTTCCTTGCTCAAGTTGACGCACGAAATTAAGTCCGACACCGCATTTCAGGGCGAGTTCTTCCTGTGTCAATCCATACTCCTTGCGGAGGGATTTGAGTTTTGCAGACAATAGTGTCTTCATAATATAATTACATCCTATCGGATGCAAATATAGTAAACTTTTATGAAATTATATTACATCGAATGTAAAATTCTCCTCCGATCTAAAATTACATCATTTCGGATATAGATATGCGCAATTATAGGATGTCGGTCCTTTTACGGAACAGACCGGATAGAAATCGCCGAAAACATAACGTGGTTAGGTCAGTTTAAGTATCAGTGGTATGTAAATCGACAACCGCAGTTGCCGATTTATCCTCAACAATCAAGAATGTATTATAGAATCTTCTCTATATGACATTGCGGCACGTGCTCCTTCCAAAAAGTCACGGATGCACGATTCCACAGCATCATCATGTTCCTCTGGATTCTCAATTATTCCCTGCGCATATTCTCTTGCCTGCGCAAGAAGTTCCGGATACATTTGACAGAACTCCTCAAAGTTTAGTTTCTGATTGTTCATATCTCAATACGTTATTTGGTTAAAAACTCTTCATAAAGGATATCGACAATTACATCTATGTTCATCCTAATTTGCTCATACGCATCGATTTTTACCATATCTTTAATGATAATATTGCATAATTGTATATCATCCTTCTCATTGTTTGCGTCTGGATTTACCTTAACATAATGTCTGATATCATCATTGATCTTGCGGGTGCAAAATGGCCATTGCGCCATTAGAAATTCATACTGACATCTTGACCAGAACTGATATTTTGCGAATGCATCTACCCATTCCCTTAGCTGGGGCTTTGTCGTGACGGGTATTTTATTATACTTCTCATCTCTTCCAAATGGTCTAATCGTCCATTCTCGCCTAAAATAGGGCAAGATGTCGTATTCCTCATACGTATTCTTATTAATGTCCATCAGCAAGACCTTGAATTCTTTATTCATCATAAATCAATTGGTTTATTGTGCAGCCATATACATGGCCTTGATTAATGATATGATTTTCTTGTTCAGATTACTGTTGAATACTCTCTGCTCCGACTTGTCTACGGATTCATGAGCATCTCTATGTTCCTTAAGGAAATCCTCCATCACATCATCGTACATAGCCTTGACAAGCCTACCGAAATCTCGGGGAACCTTCACCTCGCCAATGTGACTGACGACGTTAACAAGACGATTTTCATTCACATAAGGTTCAATCAAAAATAGAAGTTCCTTAAGTTCTTTACTGTATTCTATACTTTGCTCCAATTGTTTATTGCGTCTTTTCACACTCTTCTTCTCCGCAAATTTCTCATTCTTACTCTTGATCAATGCTCTGCTGCCAGTCCGTAGGTATTGTGGAACAACAGGCCTTATAACAATACCTTCACAGATATTATCCGCTATTGCAGGCAATCCCAGCCACTCGGGAATCTTGGATTGGAACTGATTTGAATGCTTTAGACACTCATCCAAAGTCCCTAAAAACAAACTTTTTGCATAGAAGAAGCCCTCGGACTTAAATAAAGCATTAGTTTCATCTACTGAGAGATAGCTGCCGCCATTCTCAGTAAAGACATAGATATCGAATCCATAGAATTCATGTTTCGGAGTATAGAATACTCCCTTCTGGATTACAGTAAGTCGACCAACACGTTGAACATCCGGATGTGGATATGCGCCACCGAACAGTTCCCCGAAAATTGAGATCGACTTTACACCCTCATGTGTCCGGCACAATCTTCTGAAGAGCGAGAGCACCTTATCGTGATACCGCTCAAGAATCTCATGATAATCATAAAAGTTCTCATCTTCAGCCAGAATTGAGGTCCTTTTTGCGAACTTGACATCATGCCCATCGCAAAGGAAACTTGTATTAGTACCATGTACCTTCTCCTGAACGACCCACTTGACATCAGATGAAACTTGTTCTCTCACGTCATTCACATAGTCTTTATAAAACGAGTTCTCAATGGAACTATATTTCTTAAACTCAATCATAATGCGAATAGTATTTCTTTTAAACAATCGGCCCTTGCAAGCCTTCAATATTTTTCCTTGGATAAGCTTAACCGTGGCAAAGATATAGAACAAATACCAATTGTAAAATATTGATTTTCAATTACTTTTTCGCTATTTACATAATATGTCAACTAATTACGTTACAATATTATGTATTATATAATATATATTAATTATATAATATTATATTACGTCGCATTACAATGAGATGAGAAAACAGGATTTCTCTGTTCTCTTCTGCGCATTCTATTGCCCTGTCCAGCGATTCAATAGCCACTCGGCGGGACGCAGCCACGCCTTATTTTTGGAGACATTGATTATCAATGTGTTATAAAATGCAGCGTGGAAACGCGACCAAAAAAAAGCCTGCGTTTCCACGCTATATCTAAAATAGTGTCTGACTATCAGTGAGTTACAAAACGCTCCGTGGCCGCGTCCCGACACCGCATTTCAGGGCGAGGTCTTACTGTGTCAATCCATGTTAAAATCTGATGTGATGGACGAATTCCTTCTTTGACGGAACGAGCGGCTCGGACTTCAGGCCTATCTTCTTGAAGTCAATCTCTTTAAGGTCAATGCATCTGATGCCTCCATCATACATGGAGCGATAATAGAACTTCAAACCTGACATGTCGGTGACACAGGTGCATTGGGTTGCTGACGGGATGTCAGCCGGCGTTTCGTCAACCGGGAACTGCGCCCCGATCGGAATCTCCATTGAGCCGAGAATGTGAAAGGCAGTGAGCACGGAGCCCTCTGCGTCAGGTTTCTGCGGTGCGGTGTTCTGGAAGAAGGCCGCGCGTACAAACCTTGAAGGCGGGGTGAAATCTCCCGGCAGACCAATCATCGCACTTCCTCCGCCGAAAGATGACAGGGACATATTTCCAAGCGTATGTGGTTCGGTGCGGCCAGGCAGGAGGTTTACATAGTTGTTGAGATTGGTGAGCTGCCAGTCGAAAGATGGAGAGTTGGTCAGCACGCCCAGATTGTTTTCATAGAAAACGCACTTTCCGTCGATAATCTCCAGCACAATCTGGCGGCCTGACGGCTCGGCGAACCTCCAATGCACGGTCGAGGAGCGTGGATCGAATCCATGGATATGCACCCTTGCGATCTCGGCCTTGACCTCATCGACGGTAGCGCAGCGCCCGAGAATGTAGGAGACCAGCTGGAAATCAGATATGTTGGTCTCATAGTTCGCTTCTGAATACTCCTCGTACCTTCCGTAGTCAGGAAAATAGAAGAGGCCGGCGGAGAGGCCTTTCTCATTCATGCCCTCCATCATCAGCTCGTCCTGGACCACCGAGACGCCCACGTAGCCATATACATTGGTAAAACTTCTGCTAGTCCCGCCTCCGGGGATGAAGGATTTCCAACTGTGGCCGCGAGGTACAACAACCCAACGGCAGTCATTGTCGGTGGCGGCCCACTCGATCGTGCGCGCCACTACGGTGCTTCCGTCCTTGGCTTTGAGGGTGATGCCTGTGCAGGCATAGCAGTTCTGGAATGATGCCATCAAGGCCGCTGCGGCCAGAATGATGGCGGTAAGAATCGATAAACGTTTCATAAATCATGTGGTTAAAATATGTATATGCCAGAGTGCTAACCTGGTATATACCAGTAGGTTCATGAGAAGAACGACCCGCAAATTGCGAGCCATTCTTCCCATATTCATTGAAAAAAGTCTTTCTGACAAACAAGTTATTCAATTGCGACTGTCGCCTTCGTATAAACCCTTCCGCTGCGGTGTATTTTCCTGATTTTAGTCGACTCTATTATAGCCGAAAATGACAAAACATCCGGTGGATTGGCGTTTGGCCTGACAACTGTCCTCTTTCTGGTGTAGATTGCCGGCAAGTTCTATGCTACCGAACCATAGAATCGATCTGTCTATGCTGCACAATTAAGTGCAAGAAAATGTAGCACAATAGTTGTTTTTGTGCTAAAAAAAGTGTAATTTTGTCTATAAGACACATGCATAGAAAATGCAGTTGTAAATAACAAGGACACTTAAATGCAAGCTGCTATGAAACTTTACGGATTATTCGGAATAGCCTGCTTATCTGCTGCTTTGACAATATCATCTTGTGCTAAATCTGAGCGGCGGACCTCAGGGTGGGATGTCAAATTTGAAGACTGGCCGCTTACCGACTGCTCGACAAGCACACGGCCGGTCCGGGACCTCGTGGCATATAAAGTGCTTGGCGTACCATACAAGTGGGAGGAGGACTGGCTGAGCGGCACGACATATATCATTAAGCCCGACTTTAATGGAACGAAGTCATCTTTCTCATACAAAGATTATTTGGAAAAGAATCTTTGTAGTGGGACTCATGGAGCGTATGAGAACCTTATCGAGTCTAAGACAGACGTGATAATCGCAAGCCGAGATATTTCAAGAACTGAATTGAAATCAGCCAATGACGTGGGAATCAAAATCATAACCAAGCCTTTGGCCATCGACGCGTTGGTGTTCATCGTCAATCCCAAGAATCCAGTCAGAAATCTGAGTTCGGATCAAGTACGGAAGATTTACACTGGCGAGATAACCAACTGGAAAGAGGTCGGAGGCGTTGACCACACCATCACTCCTTATATCCGTGATACTGATTCCGGAAGCCAGGAAAAAATGGAGACCCTTGTAATGGCTGGGCTGACTATGATTGACGGTACTTATATGCCTGAAATCATTGGCTCACAAATGGCATCGCCATATTTGCAGATTGAGATGGATGAATACGGCATCGGCTACACACCATTCTTCTATTGCACGGCGATGGTTCGTGATTTGATGAAAGTGAATATGTTGTCCATCGATAGCGTCGTACCGAGCAAAGAGTCTCTGAAAAATAATACCTACCCTTTTGTATCAAGCATCTATGCTGCAATCCGCGAGACGGAAAGCCAAGAGAGTATGGCACACAAACTTTTCCAGTTCATCTTTACGAAAAGTGGTGCGGATATGATTGACGAGAGCGGCTATATCGCAATCAAGGACTGAATGGACGTATATTACCTTTCTAATTTAATTTGTAATGGAGCTACGTAAGACACTTGCTGTTTGGCTTACCGTGATGACGGCAGCCTGTTCCTGCAACAGGGAAGCATTCAAGCCTGTAGATAATGTCGTTTTCATACAGGACGCAAGACTTGAGGAGGCTGGGCAGACACTTTCGCCTGGCGATGCCTTTCATCTTCATGGCATAGGCTGCCAACAGACGGACAATGTCATGCTTACATTTACTTGGGAGACCGGTGACGCAACTATTCCTGTAGGTAAGGTGTCCGGTATCTATGCAAAGAAACAAGATGTGACGCCAGTCGGCATAACCGCCGTCCTTCCATATAGGTATCCGGCAGCGGATGTGGAAGTCAGCTTAATGCGTGAGGGAAAGCTGCAGAGAATCGGATTATTGAGAATCACGGACGGACAGTCACCGAAGGAATTGAGACTCTATGGAGTCAGCCATGTGTCCTGCAAAATTTACGGATTCATGCTTGACATGAACAATGCCTGCCAGAAATCCCTTGAGGTTGCACTGCCTGAGAATCTCCATTCAGTCATCAATGTTCCGCGATCATATGGGCTTTGTGGCATCTCCGGGAAGGACGGGCACCGGACAGCCGTATGTGTCGATTTCTTCACCGGCGAGGTCAAGACTCTCGCTATTGATGTCATGGCATTATTCCTGACTCCGTCAAATGCCGCCGTGGCTGTCGTATGTCATGATGGAATCTGCGCCTTGCAGACATTGCCGATTGAAATCGGAGCCGACTATATGACAAAGTCGGACGCACTTGGACCTGTGCAGCCGACATTTGCCATGCCAGATGGCCTGAAGCCTGAATATTTCGGAAACTATCCAGGAGTGTCCATCGGAACGGAAGAATCCACTTCATATCTTCTTTCTGCAAACAAGGGTGATGGCAACTGGACTGCGGTCATGCTGGACAAAGAGGGCTTCCACATTATGGAGGATATCGCAGCCGAATCATTGATTCCGTTCAGGGCGGGCAGTGACGCCGGCTATATTGCCACATACGGAGGGTTGAGTCTGTTCCGCCTGGTCAATCCTGAAAACGGAACTATCGGCCAAGCCATTTACACCTGCAAAATCGGCCAGATAATATCCGCCACGTCGAATTCTGAAAAGCCTGGCCACATTCTTCTGAACGTTTCGGAGACATCCAATGGCTTGCAAATCTATGATCTTGCTTGGAACGACACGAAATCTCTATCCCATATCACTTTGCCGAATTCAGCAAACGACTATGCAGAAGTTCTGATGGCGAACTGATTCTAAAACAGACTGGGCTCTTGATTACTCAAGATCCTCAAGTGAATCAGACGATATTTTAATACAGCGTGGAATTGCGGACAAAAAATGTCCTGAATTCCACGCTGTATTATATAAATTCGTTATGAAGTCAGGCGAGAACTCGTCCAGCCACCTCATCAGAACTTGAATGACAAGCCTGCCGACACGTAGCCTGCGTCATGGCCGCCCTCCACCCAGAGTCCAGCCTTGTTGCAGAAGTACCAGCGGAGTCCGGCAGTGGCCAATATGCCCATCTTCGTGTCCATCTTGTTGAATGTGGAACTGGCCTTCTCTCCGCTTTCGTGGTCAGTGGTGTGTTCTCCGATCAGTCCGGCATCGACCATCGCCCTCGCGTAGAGTTCGAGACGGCTGCATAGCGTTATGTGGTAACTGAGACCTGCTGCAAAGTCAACTCTGTTGCAGTACGTGTCCTGTTGTTTGTCGCCATAGCCGTTGTCCAGCATCCAGTTGTAGCTGTAGCGGGAGTATTCGCCTCCTATTGACCAGCCCAGGCTTCCGAAACGTCCGAAATCAAGGAAGCAGATGTCCGAATATATCATTATCGGAGGGACAGCCATCTTGAATGAGGATTTGGAGTCGTCAGTGGCATGCTTCATCACCTTTGTCCACTCCGCGATTACAGGGGAGGCGCCGACCTGGATTGTCCTCGTGTATTTCGGGAACACTATCTCAGATTTGGTACGCTTCCAGTCCACGTTCTTATTGGCGTCGGAAGAGGCGATTCCTCCCTGAACACCGACCTGCCCGTCCTTGAGCTTTCCATCCACGCGGAGAGCAGTGCCTCCGTAAGATGATTCCCACGCATGGATGACATCCATGAACGTGCTGAATTCGCCCTCCCGTATCCTTGCGGCAAATTCCGGATAGTCATATATCTTTCCGAAATACTTGTTCAGCATTGACCCGGACATCGGCGGATCAGCCTTGTCAAAGATGCTGTTGCGGGTATCAGACCCGACCATTATGGCCATGTCCCCGGCAATGCTAAGGTACCACGAACGGACCGGTCTCACGACCGTGATGTTCCTTCCCGTCCTTTCAGCTTCGACAGTGAAAAGAGAGTACAGGTCAATGCCTTTGCCCCGGTATTCCTCACGCACCCATTCGACATTTGCCGGGCCGCCCAATGCTCCGTACATCTTGACCAGCCTCTTCACATATTTGTCCGAACCGTCAAGAAGCAGGGAATCGACATCTTCATTGATATATCTCATCCTCTTGCCGTCGGCGGTAAGGCTTATTTCAATGTTGTCGGGGCGGTTGACGAGAGCCGAACGGAGATAACCGTCAATGACTTTGTCCTCTCCCTTGTTGAGCCATACCCTGACTTTGACATTCTCTTCCTTCTCACGCTTTGTCTTCTTGTCGGAAACGGTGTGTGCGTGCGACGTAATACCTGCCGACAGGGCCAATACCGTCAAAGCGCAGGTGATGATTCCCGTTTTCATGTCCTATTCGGCGTCAACGGAGAAACTTAAGGCGAAACTGCCGCCGCCATAGCTGCCGGTGAAGATGTAATTCTTCTTGTCCGCCGTCTTCCGGTAGATTTCAGAACCTTCGCTCTTGGTGAAGCCCGCAGGTATGAACTTGGCGTAATAGGTGGTCGATACGGACTTGTCGCACTTGTAGTCGAAGAAGGTCAATGTCTTCATGCTGCCGAGTTCTTTATACTGCCAATTCTCGACTTCCCCGTCAAATACAGGAAAGCCGTCCAGGAATGGATACTCCTTGACAACAGTGGCCCAAGTCACCTTGTCTGCAGGGTTAATTGAAGGTTTGTTCCCTGACTCTTCCTTGCCGCAGCTGAAAATCATCATTGCGGCACAGATGAATAATAATAACTTTTTCATGTCGTTATGTCGTTAATGGTTTATATGACACAAATATACTGCCCCCCCCCCTAAATTACAAGAAATAAATTCACTTTTTTTTATAATCTGTTCAGTTCCTCCAGATTCCTGTCAATTTTCTCGAATCTTTGCTTTCCGAAACCATATGTCAATCGCAGCAGAATCTTGCGGCTCTCCCCATGCCCCCATGACGACAGTGTCAGGTTATCTTTTGTTCCATATCTGTCCCAACGCTCAGTGTGGAAGACATCCGTCATCAGCAGGGCTATGCGCAGGCAGCCGTCAAGCCAACTCTTATTGAGGCCCAGGTCAACGCTGCCTGTAGGCCTGCAGACCTCATAGCTTCCGCCCTGCCGTTTGGAGTAGAATCGCCCTGAGATTTCGAGGTTGATGCCGAGCGGCAAGAGAAAGCTGTTGCTTGAAGACAAGAAACAGGACGGACGTCTGTACTCATATCTGTACGTTTCGTAATCCAGTTTGTTCATGAAGTAGTACAGTCCGACGTTTGTGCTGAAGTCCCACCAAGGTGTGAGGCGTTTTGAGAATACGGCGTCGAACCCGACCTGCTGCTGGGTTCCGATATTCTTCTTCGTCATGATTGTCTTGTCGCTTCCATATACATCCGTAAGTGATGTGAAATAGCCATCGAGATTGTTGTAATAGAGGTTCAATGACAGACTGCTCCAGGTGTATGACAGCATAATCTTGTTGCACAATTGAGGCTTGAGAAACGGATTGCCTTTCCAATAGGACAATTCGTCGAGCAGGCATTCAAACGGGTTCAGGTCCTCGTACCTGGGCTTGTCCTGTCTTCTGCTGTAGAGTAATGCGATTTTGTTCTTTCCGTTGATATTGTATGTTGCACTGAAATTCGGGAACAACCGAAGATGTTTCCCGGCGTTCGTCTCAGCATCCTGACTTGTCATGGAAAGTAGCCTGCTGAATGTGTGCATATACTCCATCCGCAGTCCGCCACTTAATTCAATCTTATTCCATGTGCGGGTATATTGCGCATAGGCCTCAAGGTTCTTTTCCTTGTACAGGAAGTCGTTCGAACGTCCAGTATCCATGACTCCGTTCTTCTTGAAGATAAATGAATTGTCGCTCCCGATAAACGTTGTCTTGACACCTGCAAGTATTTCGTTCTGCGCATTTGGTCTGTATTTGTAGTCTGCCAGAAGCGCATAGATGTCAATATCCTTGTCAGGTTCCGAGTAAAAGAAATCGGAACGGATGGGCGTGTCGTCTGTCGTGAAATACTCATTGGGTTGTTCGCAGCGTGCTTTGCCGTCAAAATGGGTCCAGTCCGCGGAGAATGATATTTGTGTATTTGATGATGGCCGGTACTGATAACTCAGACTGTTGTTGTACTGGAGATTTTTCTGTTCAATATAGTTGTTGCGGGCTTTGAGTATATTGACCAGCCTGTCCGTTCCCTGATAGATTTCTGTCGTTGTCCGTGTTACTCCTGGACCTGCGAGAACGTTTACGGTGCTGCTTATGAAAAGTCTGTTCTTTTGATTAGGCTGCCAGGAAAAGTCAATGCCAGCCGAGTAGGTGTTGCGCTTGTCCGTGTCAGCCGTCTCGGATATGTTCTTGTCCCCATTCTGGACCTTTTCGTAACCATAATCCATCGCGTAGTGCCCTATACTGTGGTTGTAGTTCAGCCCCAATTGCCATTTGTCCGTATTGTACGACATGGCGAGGTCTGAATTCTGTTTCAGGTTTTCCCAGTAACCGACGCCATGTGATGTGGTTATGAAAAAGCCCGATCTCCCTGATGCTTTGAGGATAATGTTTATTATACCACCGGAGCCATCTGCCCCGAAGCTTGCATCAGGGTTATGAGAAATCTCTATTTGAGAGATCTTCTCGGAAGAGAGGGTGCGGAGATAAGTTGACAACTCGTCTCCCTGCAGCATGAGCTTTCTTCCGTTGACATATATGGCTGTTCCTCCCAGAGCTGCCAGAGAAATGTCGCCTTTATTGTTTACGGAAATGCCGGGGGAATGCTTCAACACGTCCAAGGCGTTCCCTACGTCGGTAAGGTAGGATTGCGCGACATGAATCTGAATCTTTCCATTCGCGGAAGTCGTCATCGGACGTGATTTCCGCGCGGTGACTACGGCATCTTTCAATGAAATTTCCTCCGGTTCCAAATGAATGTCCGGAAGCGTCTGAGATTCTGCGAGGGTGATGTCCTTCTGGAACTCCTTATATCCAAGTGTCTTTATGCATAGGAGAAACTTGCCGTTGTGGACTGGAAAAAGATACTGCCCATTGCTGTCGGTTATAGTGGTTTCCATCAATACATTATCCGGTAATGATGCCAGCATGACGACAGCAGCGTCAAGCCCTTTTCCCTGTTCGTCCAAGACTCTTCCTCTTATACCGTCTTGAGCATATGCGGATAAGGCTTGGCTCATTCCAATGCAAGACAATAGAATCCTTATGATAAAAACACTCGTGTCAATCGATTTCAAACGGGGCATAGTTGTTATGTTGGTGATTCTGTCACGGTGACCGGTAGCTTTACTCAATTGCGACTGTCGCCTTCGTATAAACCCTTCCGCTGCGGATGCTGAGTGTCCACGTGCCGGTCTCGTATGACATCGGGGCGCTTGTCAATGTTAATGTCAATGTCTTACCTTTGGTGGAGCAGGCCAGAGGTGTCTTGTCATTGATAATAACCTCAATGTCCTCCGAAGGCAACTTTACGCTGATTGAATTGGACTTATGGCTGACCAGATCGAAGGCTAGCGTTCCGAGGTCGCTGTCCATTTCCGGCATCTGCCCGCGTTCCAGAGGGCTGCCGAGCAGGAAATAGACATTTGCCCCGATATTCTTTCCGTCTGTCTGAATCCATGAATCGACATAAACCCTGTACATGAGCGCATCCTCACGGATTGCCTTTTTTCTCGACGGGAATTCCTTGACGTTGTCAGAATCGCAGATGACGTAGCCGTGTCCGGGTATCACAGCGACTTCCGGCGCCATGTTAGTGAAATCCGGCAGACCGATATCCCCTATTCCGATCTTCTTCCCGCAGTCGAGAATCGGCAGATTATTGCTCTTGAAGTTTCCGGAAGATGTCATATAGACTTTGGAATTGCCCAATGTGGTGCCTCCGTTGTCCTCATCCATCATCTTTATCATTGACGTTCCTTCAGGAAACCGTTCAATCTTGTCTGATTTTCCGCATGACGACATTGTCATCGCGATGACGGAGCCGGCGATTGCCCCGAATAATTTATGGTTCTTCATCATGTCGTTTTGTTAATGAGTGGCAAATGTATGATTTTTTCATTTATTGGGAATAACTTTTTTCGTAATATGTTAAATTTGCCCCGAAATTGCTTTCTGACATGATGCATGAAAATATGATACACGTAAAAAAGTTCTTGTTGGTTCCGATGGTCTCGGGACTCCTGGTCTCATTGATGTCATTTGCTCCGGCCCGACATCATCATCGTTCATCTGAAGTCCAGGACTCTTCTGAAGTGACTGTCCAGGATGACAGCATTCTTCCGGTTATAGCTTGGTTCAGCAAGCGGGACACCATGACCTACTGGATACATGACAACCAATGGGAGGTCAACGGGAAAGACACGGTGATGACACTCGGTGCCGCCGCCAAAGTGATGCTTACGGTTACGGATTCCACCAGGAAAGGGTATGACATGGAATATACTTTCCTTGAATTTGTTTCCGACGACCAAATCAAATCGGAGGCCCAGAATCTTGTCGGACAGGTAATGGATATTCTCAATGATGCCACAGTAGGCACGACTATAAGATTCCGTACCGACCAGTGCGGCAAGATTGTCAAATACTACAATCTGAAGGATATCAGGAAACAGGCGAAAGAAGTCCTGACGAAGGCGATCAGTAAAATGCCATATGCGGATTCCCTGCGCGCTGTCGGGCTTAAGATGGATAAATTGATGTCAATGATTGATTCCGACAATCTGGTCGACGGATATACGGAAGAGATAGAACTTCTGTTCAATTATCATGGAGACCAATATAAGATAGGCGAAACGGAAAGCCATGAAGATGCGACGGAAAACGAATACGCCTCTGATACCAAAACGGACATCTGGCTTGATCCGGACACGTATGAATACGGCATATCCGCAGATGTCTATTCGTATATTCCAAGAGAGGACATAAAGGCGTTGCTAGGAAATCTCATAGAGTATTTCACTGATGACGAGTCCGCAAAGGATGTTCGGAAAGGTCTCGATACCGAATTTGACAGTCAGGTGACTACGGACGGGGTGTGCAACTCATATGTCCGCATAAATTATTTCAATGACGGATGGCCGCAGGAGGTGGTCAGTCAGAACAACATAAGCCTGGGTGACTGCCAGAAGCTGACACAGAAATACATCACGTGGGATTACCGCAGCGTGGGACATTCGGAGTGAGATGACTGACGTAATTCTGATACGGGAATGATGATTCTGGTTCTCTATTTATAACCTGGATTTTGTTTTAACCCTTTGTTTAAATCCAGGCATCTTTGTGGTATCGGGAAAACAGTTGTGAACCCGGTGAACTCGTTTTCCATAGGAGTCCTCTGGTCGTATGCTTTGGTGTATTCGCCAAAGCGGATGAGATCTTGACGTCTCCAGCCTTCCCATACCAATTCCAACAGCCGCTCTTTAAGTATATTGCTCAAATTGGCCTTTACATGCGGCATGCCTGCTCTGTCTCTAATTGCATTCAATTCTTTTGAACCATCTTCTCCATTACGGACTTTAGCCTCGGCCTTCATCAATATGGCATCGGCGTACCTGAAGAGAACTATATCGTTGTCAACTTGTCTGCCGTCCGAATATGCGGTCCTGTCAACTTCATATTTGCCGGCACGGGCACCTGCTGTCTGCTTATACGGACTGTCACTAAGATTCAGCTTCAATTCCATTGGCATATACACCAATGGCTTTCCGTTGTCCAGATATATCTTCTTGCCGTCAACAAAAACGGTGTCTGCATAGAAGTTTGTCTTGAATCTATTGTCGACATGGTCTGTGCCGTAACCGAAAGCCTTGACGGTTGAGATAGTCGCACATGTTCCATTTTCGGATGAACCGCCATAGGCCCCGCCATGTTTGTAGTGGCGTGAGCGGAAAAGATAGTGGTATTCGTTCAAATATAAGTTCTTGTCCAATGGTATGGTGAAAATGTTCTCCATGGAGTATTCGTTGTGAACAGCGAAGTTCGAGGCGTAATCGCTTTCCAGCTGATACCCTTCTTTGTCAAGTTGCCCGCAATACCAAATGCAGGTACTCCAAGCGTTCATCTTCTCTCCATTCACATTAAAGAAGATGTCATTGCCATCAAAGCGCTTTCCGTCTGTCCAGTTGTCATCGGTGTATATTTCAGCATTAAGCGCCAGTTTTGCAAGCAAAAAGTTGACTACAGGCCGTGTCACTCGTCCGTAGTAGTCACCCTCCTTGTTGGAATGTTCGTCAGCAAGCAACGGCGCGACATCCTGCAGTTCATTGAAAATAAAATCGAAGACCTCGCGTCTCTCGCTTTGCGTAACCTGCTCCAATTTCACGTCGTATGATGTAACGATAGGAACACGTCCGAACATGTCCATCGCATAGTAGTAGAACAATGCCCGCATAGCTCTTACCTCTGCCGTGAAATCACGGGCCTGTTCAGCCGAAAGCAGACTCTTGTGGTCATCAATGACGGAAAGTGACCGGTTGGATAAGACTATTACCTTGAAGAGATATTTCCATACATTATATAAGCTGATATCATTGGCGTTCCAGTTGTGCTGATACATGTTTTCCCACAGGCCGCCATCGTACCAGTCTCCTCCACGGATCGGAATCATTGCCTCATCTGTTGTCAACGTATTGTAGTCGTAGATGCCCCTGCAGGTTCCTTGAAGTCCTTCGGACTCCTGATTGCTCCCAATGTAGTTGTACAGGGAAGCTACTGCATTTTTGTATATATTATCTGCGTTGTTGTAAATTTCCTCTTGGTCCAGCTGGTCTTTTGGATGTTCATCCAGACAGCTGCAGAAGCAAAGCATCAACGGTACTGCCAATATGTATTCAATAATCTTCTTCATGCCTTTTCCGTATTAAAACTGTATGCTCAACCCCAACGAATATGTGCGGAACAAAGGATAGTTACGTTTGTCATCAATACCCATAGTACTGTTCACCACGTAGCTGTTTATCATTGGCGTCAAACCTCTGTAGCCCGTAATTGTTCCAAGGTTGCTTACGTTGCCGGATATGCGCAATGAACGTAACGTCTTGCTTTTCAAGGGCACGTCATATCCTAATGTCAAATGCTCAAAGTTCAGATAGTCACCTTTTTCAAGCCAATAGTCGGAGACTCTCTGATCTACGATGTTCTTCTGAGGGGCATCCTTAAGCACATTGTAGTCCGGGAAGCAAGCCATACTTGTAAATGATAATCCCGTTCCATTGAAGATCTTGTGCCCGAATGCTCCGTTCATCTGTATGGAGACATAGAAATTCTTGTATCTGAAACTGATGTTTGAACCGAGGATTACCTTTGGTGTGGCTTGTCCTGCGACGTACCGGTCGCCGCCGTCGCTTATATCGACCTTGCCGTTATGATCCAGATCCTCTATGTCATAGAAATAACTGCCGTTCTCATTTTTTACGAGTCCCTTGCAATGTGGCAGATAGAAAACGCCAAGTGGCTGTCCGACTATCTGATAAACCACATTGTTGTCGCCGCCGTTCTGTCCCGCTCCGTCCAAGGCCCCGATGGCGGTGACATTTGCCGCGGACATGCTCATTCCTTTGTACTTTCCACTCAGCGAGATTAGTCTGTTGCTTTGAAACGACAGGTTCATATTAACGTTAAGTTCCATGTCTTTCTTTCTTATCGGCTGCCCGGACAGGCCGAATTCCAATCCGCTGTTTGACATGGAACCGATGTTTGCGAGCAATGTGTTGTATGCAAATGGCGGAACCGGAACTTCGTAGGCATAGAGCATGTCGGTAGTCTTGGAAAAGTAATACTCCGCCGTAAGTATAAGACCGTTGGCAAAGAGCCCCATGTCCGCACCGATGTTGAATGTCGTCTTCGTTTCCCACTTTAAATCGGGATTGTTGTTTCTCACCATGCCAAGTGTTACTGTCGGCGAACTATTGATAGGGACAATGCCGGTCTGCCTTACGGTGTTCATGGTGGTATATGCAGAGATGCCTCCAAGGTTGCCTGCCTGTCCTGCGCCAGCACGGAGTTTGAGCATGGACAGCGGCTTTACATTGATTAGAAAGTTTTCCTTTTTCAAATCCCATGTAAATGATATGGAAGGGAAGAATCCCCATGTATTGCTGGCGCCTACCATTGACGATCCGTCACCGCGTGCATTCAACGCCAAAGTGTATCTGTCAAGCAGACTATATGTGATGCTCCCCATTAACGAAGCCAGAGATTGGTCTTCATAAGTGCTTTCCGTTCCACCATATGGTCTGACAGCAGCCGCGCCCAGATTGTCGTAATGAAAGTTATTTGTGGGTATGCCCTTGGCATATACCCAGAAAGCCGTCTTTTGCAGCTTGCGGTATTCGCCGCTTACTCCGGCAGAGACCTTATGTGAGCCGAACTGCTTATTGAAATCCAGAGATATATTGCCGAGCCACTCCTCTTTCTTGAACTCGCCACGGTACACGTTGCCTTGTGCCCATACCCATGTCGGGCAGAATTGCCCGTTCTCGGTAGAACCGTAGAGGTAGGAACCGAAGGCGGAGACCCGCCAGTCAGTATTGATATCGTAGCTCAGCTTGATGTGGGCATCAAAGTTCAAATCCTTGGAGTCGTTTTTCTCTTCAAGCACTATTCCTGGCGGGTTGATGTGCGTTGCTGATTCGTTTTTTAGCCAGTTCCCATGTTCGTCAGTTCCGGCAGGGAAAGTTGGATTCTGGCATGCTGCGGAATAGAACAGCATCTGCGTGTCAAAGATATCATGGTTCTTGAACGACGATCCGAATACTCCGAACTCTCCAGTAAGTCTATTGTTGAAGGCTTTCTGGGTCACGTCAACTTTTGCGACAAAAACGCCATAGTCCATCTTCTTGATGATTGTGTTGTGGTCCATCAAGCCGAATGAGGCACGATAGTTTGACTGAGGCGTGCCCCCGCTGAATGCGAGATAGTGATTATTCACAAGTCCTGTGCGGGTAATGACCTTATAAGTGTCCGTGTTGAACCCTCCGTTATTGCAATAGACGCCCAAAGCCTTTGCGGTGGCAACATATTCTGTGGAATTGAGCATTTCCAGATGTTTGTACATCCGCTCGAAACCTACATTTCCTTCATAGGATATCTGAAAACCACGTCCTGTTCCTTTTTTCGTTTTGACTTCAATCACACCTGACGCTCCACGTGAACCGTACATTGCTGTCTCCGTGGCATTCTTCAATATCCGGAAACTCTCTATGTCTGCAGGGTAGATGGTTGAAAGGGTGAGCACGTCAGAAGTGACTCCGTCAATCAGCACCAAAGGATCATTGCCACCGATAATGGATGTCGTACCACGCACCCGCACGCTATTGAGCATAGCCATCCGGTCCAGACCGTTGGATGTCACGTTGACACCGGCTGCCTGACCGCTCAATATGTCAAGGGCGTTATTGACCGCTCCTTTGCTGGAGTGATTTCCAACTATCTTTATGATGTCGCTTCCGCTCTCAGTGGAATCTCTCAGTTCTGCAGAAACTTGCTTTTGTGCGTGAGCCATTGAACAGCAGAGAGTCGCAAGGAGAAGTAGTATAAAGTCTATTTTGCTCTTTGCCATGATCTTTTTCTGTTGTTTTGGTTATGGATGATTTCCAATAAGCAAAGATATGTTTTTATTGCTGAACAACAATAGGTCCGGTAATAGTTCCGGGCAGCACTAGGAAACTGTCGCAAGTTAAATTATGCCCACGATGAAGAAGATTTGGTGGAAAACGACAAATGTTATTGAAAAGATTTGGTAGAATACTGTCGCCGGACGCGATAGTTTTTTTTGCAAATGCTTTTATAAATGAGATTAAGTCCTTAAATTTGTAGAAAATTTACAAAATCGGGATAATTATGCTGCTCAAAATTGAATTAGAGAACTTTTTCTCCATAAAGAACAGGATATTTCTTGACTTTATAGCGGCTAAGAGCAACAGCAGACAGGCAAGAGATTTATCCTACAATGTCATTGACTGGAATGGGACGAAAGCATTGAAGACCATCGGGCTATTTGGGCCTAATGCGTCCGGAAAATCAAACATCCTCAAGGCAATCAATTTTTGCTGCCGGATGGTTCTTGAGTCTCACCTGAACAATGAAGGCACGGTGTTCAATTTTATGCCGTTCAAGTTCGATGGATATGACGCAAAGCCAAGTGAGTTCCTTATCGATTTCGTTTGCTCCGGGGTTGAGTATGAGTATTCTTTTGCATTGACCAGAACCGAAGTGCTTCGGGAGAGCCTGTACTACTATCCCAATGGAAAGCGGGCAAAAGTATTCACTCGCGACGAGAATGCGGAAGAAGTCTACTCGTTCTCTCCAGGTATAATTGTAAAACCTAAGGATGTTGCAATCAATACCGGAAAAAAGAATCTGTTCCTCAGCAGGGCCAGTTCAATGAACCGTGAATTGCCTCAGGAATTGTACAGATACTTTCTGAATACTTTTCTTCTGGGACTTGTTGATTTGAACAGTGTCTCTGTAGAAGAAAATTTCAATGCATATAAGAAAGTTATATTAAAAGCTCTATCTATCTGTGATACTGACATTTGCGACATAAAGGTCAGGCACGAACAAGTTCCGGCGCCAATCATGTCCTCCCCTGCCTCTCCGGAATTGAATTTTAGAATGATCGACATCCTCAGGTTTCAGACGATACACAAAAGGGCTCCGAATGTCGTTTTTGACCTTGATGTCGAGGAGTCCAATGGCACGAGAAAGTTGTTCCAGATTCTTTTGAGACTTCTTGACGTTGTCAGGAATGGTAAATCTTTGATGATGGATGAGTTTGACATGGGGCTTCATACACGTCTGGCGGATTTTATCATTGACCTTATTCATGCATCTGAAAATTCCCAACTGTTGTTCACGTCGCATAATACGAATCTGATTGACATGAAACGTCTGAGGAAAGATCAGGTCGTATTCGTCAATAAATTGGATGACGGATCGACTGAGGTCTATTCTCTGTATGATTATAAGGATTTCAGGGACAATATGGATGCTGAGAAAGGATACATCCAGGGGCGTTTCGATGCGGTTCCGTTTGTAGATTCAACTGTCATGAACTTGAAGCAACTTCTGGAGGACTGATTATGGCAAAGCAACGTACGGCATCTCCATCACGGACGATGAAGCCTGTGTTCCTGATATTCTGCGAGGGAGAAACGGAGGAGGCTTATCTGGATTATCTTAAACAGGCATATCGTTCTCCGATCAGGATTGTCCCTAAGATAGAGGGAGATAGTATTTCGCAGAGATTGATTGATGTAAGGAAGAAGGAATTGAAAATATCGAAGACCGACAAGATTCTCGTCTTTCTCATGTATGATATGGATGTACCTGCCGTCAATGAAAGAATAAAAGACTGTAGGGCGTACAAATTACTCAGCAATCCAACCATTGAGTTTTGGTTTCTTCTCCATGGAAAGGATTGGAGGACAAAAATTTCAACTGCAGAAGCCTATAGCGAATTGTTGAAAATAGACGATTGCTGGGCGGGTTATGAAAAGGCGGCATTGACGGACACTCAAAAGGCTTTCTTGTGGAAGAATCGAATTGAAGCGACAGAACGTGCGCGGAGGTTGAAAAATCTTGACAATCCATCATCCGGTATTTTCAATTTGATTCTGGCATTGGAAAAAAGCTTGAGATAACGAGGGCTATCAGGCAGTTTTTTTGTCTTCGTTTTCCAAATCGACAATTTGAGTGCGAAACGATGTCTCTGGCTGGAATATGTTGGAATATGATGGCATCTTCGGTTTTTCCATATGTTTTTGTACTTTTGCGACAAAGAAGCGAAGACATTTAAAGCGGATTTGAGGTTATACTTGTTTATGTCAGGCGGTTTCATATATGGTCAAAACGCTTTCCGCAGTGTTTACATTTGCAGTTCTTGCTTTTTCGACCTGCTATAATGCCACTCACCACAAATAATACAATCATCACCAATGACAGCCAGTCCATTACGACAGATTTGATATTATACTCCGCAGATGCAAGCAAATAGCTGAAGCCTGCTAAGAAAAAAAGTATTGACAGTATATACAGATGGGTGACATATTTGCCACGCCCGATATGTTCTATGTCTTCACTGCCACACTTGGGGCAGAAAGGTTTTGCGCTTTCGGCTGTGGAATTGATAATCGGTTCAATCAGAGAGTATGCTTTTTCATAATCCTTTTCGAACACATAAATCGCGATGCCGGGCATTGGACCGTATGCTCCCGTGCGTGTGTCCGTTGTTTCATCATGACGACGAAAGACAATATCATCATTTTCGAGAATGCTAACGACATTGTGCGCTGTAGTAATATTTGTGCACTTACATAATAATTTTTCATTCATGACTACAAAATTTTGAGTGTTATTTCTCTGCGGGGCATACATTTAATAAAGGTACATAAATAATTTGATAAATCAAAGTATCTAATTATTTTACTATATTTGTTGTCAGGCGACATCGAACAGTAAAACCACATTTTTGACAATTTACAATCATTAAACAATAACATCAAATGAAGAGGACTCTTATTTTGGCGCTATGTGCGCTGTTGTTGTCTTGCTGCACAAAAACACCACAACAAAAAGCCGAGGCGTTGGTAAAAGACGCAATGCTTAAATCGCTAATCCTTCCGGACACCTATCAGCCCGTCGAGACAAAACTTGACAGCGCATTCTCACCATATCATAGTCCTGAATATATTCAAGCTGTACTTGAACTATGTCAGCTCGGGATGGAGATAGATAAACAAAACTCCATTATAAAGCGTAAGAAGTCATCGATGTCCATATGGTCAGGCTCTTATATGTCGGCTTTTGGCAATGAACAATACCGACAGGCGAAAGAGGAATGCGAGGCTGCCGAAAATACTTTGAAGGAGCTGACATCACAAGTCCAGAAAAGGGTTGATCTTATGCGGATGAAAGTAGACGAGGGGCCGAAATTTATCGGCTATATGGTTCATCATCGTTACCGTGCTCAGAACAACGCAGGGAATACGTTACTCGAAGGTCAATATTTTCTTTTGGACGCAGATGTGGCTGCCATAGTCTGCCAATGGTCAGAAGAGGACATTGAATTGTATAATACATTTCTTCAGCAAATGAGTCAACGTGCTTAGTAGGACTTCTGCGTGCATGTAGACTATGCGGCGTTCCGAAATCGTTTTTTCGAAGAGAATGCCATCCGGATTCTGCTTTCGGAGTCAGATGCAAAATAAGCGTAAAAGAATCCCTTATTCTAACATTGGCTTGTAAATTATTGAATGTCCGCAAGATAGAAGTGTAAAACAAGAGGCGAAAAGAAATGGAATTAGCTGAGTTGAGTCTTAAAGTGCTTTATGTAGATACCCTATTCTACATGAAGCACTTTAATATTCTACATTGGAAAACAATGGTGTGACTTAATCTTCCCATATCGGTTATCTTTTCCGCAAAGTTATGGCCGGTTCCTGTCCGCAAGGGCCGGCTTCGCCTTTCATACGTCGGAACGGACACTGGCGCATCGGTTCCGACGCCACCCTTGCCTCTGTCCCGTCCACTCAGCAGCGTCAGGATTCCCCGACAAGGGAAGCCCAATAATCTTTTATCTATTATGGAACTTTTGTCAGACATCGTCTACTGGGCACTCTATGCCTTCTTCTTCGGAGGCTGCATACTGATTCTTGGTGCGCAGAGCGGCAATATCTATTGGCCCTGGTTATCGGCCTCGTTCCGTTCCACGGAATGAGTGGAACAAGCGGAACAGATGAAACAGAAATCGTCAACAATTTCCAGCGATATTCGGCCGTGTATCAGTCGTATCACTTATAGCGCACCCGATACAAAACGATACAAACCGCTATTCTTCTCTGAGGAAATGGAGTAAATCTTCTCTGCGGAAAGCCCAAGGACGGTCACAAGGAATCTTCTTCTCCTTGTCTTGAAAGACGTTGCGACGTGTCTTTATCGTTGGTTTGCCATACTCCGGGGACTTGAAATCCTTCCAAATAACTCGATTGGCCGTGCCGTCAATACTGAATCCATTTAGGTAAAACTGGAGGTAGGTGGAACGGTCATCGAACTTGGGTGTCGGCTGTGGTACGTAGCGACCATCACCATATTCCTCACCGGTGAACCAGTAAATCCAACTGCCGTGTTCTCCTGCATGGCGGTCAAAGATTGCAAATTCTCTGATGAGCGCCGAAGCACGGTATCGGCCACATGAATCTTCGAATGTGATATCGTAACCGGACCAATGGGCATGGAGGGACATCATTGGGAATGGTGGCAGGTCCCTGCCGGGGAATCTCCCGTTACGATGATAAACGATGGGGTCTTGAATCTGTTTTTCCGACTCTTTCTCCTCGTGGTAATAGAATTCCACCGTACGGATATAGATTTCGTAATCATCCCCAACCTGCAGGAAACCTCCGTACAGCATCTTTTGGGCAAGATGATAAAACTCCGTTTTGAGAGCAAACATCTTCGCATCAATGGAGCCGTCTTCCGCTCCGCGGAAGGCATACAGGCACTCTTTGAGACCGTGACTGGCTATGTACTGTTCGTTAATCATATCACCATAATTATGTTTCTTCTTTTGCCCACTAGTAAACATCGGCAAGGACATTCCATGTCACACAATGGAGGGCACCACCGTCTCGGGCCAGTTTTTCACATCCTTGTACCTGAATGACTTTGCAATCCGGGTAGAACTGCCGGATTTGCTGAAGGGCCAGATGGTCTTCCTTCGTGTGCAGGCCGGGTACAAAGATACAATTTTTTACGCGAAAGAAATTGAGGTAGGCCCATGAAAGTTTGTTGAGCCTTGGGGTGCTATACTCCAATTCCTCGACAATGAAATGCGGAGAGAGGGCTGCCAACAGCTTTCTTCGGAAGCCAGGATCAGTATTGATGTAATTGTTCATTAGTACCCGATTCCCTTCGATCCACTGCACCATCCCGTCGGAATGACCGAAGATTTCGTATCGGTCCCAAGGTATAATGATAATCTGGACCTGCAGATAATCCTCCAGTGTTGATAGCAGTTCTTTCCTTTCCATCCAGCCGTTCTCTTGGAATATCTTGTCAGTCATTATTACCTTATCCCCGCATTTGACAATGTTACCGCCGTCCAGTACGTAGTTCACGGGAATACGACCCAGGTGCAAATGGTCAATAATTTCCAGGACATTCGGGATGTAGCCATCATATCCCAGCAGATAATCTGGCCAGTACTCATAGAAAAAGAAAAGAGTCTTTTCGAGTTGAATCGGCATATAGTCCCGTGCCCAGACTTGCTTGTAGGATGATGTGTAGGGTAGAAATTCGGCGTGGATATGTTCTCTGTGCAGCGCCTCCAGCAGATTCTCGCAAACCGACACGTAGTGGCTGAGGCCATGTGCCAGATATACCATGTTGGTTTGATTGTCCTGAATCATATTACTGTTCCTTTGTCTTTTTTGTGGAACCCATGCTTTACCGCAAGCGCCTCATATTTGTTTGCCATTCCCTTATCTTCCGAGATTCCTCTGCCAAGCCTGAAGCAACGAGCCAGGTTGTGCTCTGCACAAGCACCAGCTCCGTTTTTTACCGCTAGTGAGAACCAGTAATAAGCCTTCTCATAGTCCTTCAGCACACCGGTACCTTCTTCGTAGCATAGTCCCAGAATGTTCTGTGCCTCCTCATCATCATAGTCGGCCGCTTTCCGGTACCAGTATAACGCCCATCTCATACTCTTCTTTACCCCGATTCCACAATCATAGCAGAAACCGTAATCGGAGAATGCAGCTGAATACCCTTTAAGAACTAAGGCATTGACAAGGGACAGATATTTCTTTGGATCTGGCTCGCCAAACCAACCTGCACCATATCCGTAGGACAAAGTGTGTCCGGCGCGATTATACTTTCTGCGATATAGTTCTTCAAGTATTTCTTTCCCTTCATCTACATTTCCATCAACGATTAGCTTCATCGCATCGGCATATGCCGGGTCCCATTTATCATGGATGTCCGCAATATCTACTTCGTGGGGCATCATCCTTATTGCATAACAGCGACCTGGCAATTCAATAGTATTGTCAATAATTCCTGGAGGTTTAATCATATTTTTATATAATTTATTAAATATCAAAGACTTACGTAATACAGCGGCAAAGATAGGAAGTCATTTTGAGACCGCCAAACGGACTTTGTTAAAACATGTTAAAGGATTCGAAAAACAAAATGTATCCGGTTGTATCGGGTGTCATACAGGCGATGCTGAGCGATACGGATGCGGAAGGAAAACAGCTGTATTTTTCGTGTTCCGTTCCACAGGGTGAATGGAACACGATGTCGGAAATAAGGCCCTTTATCAGCACGAAATTCTCGGAGTAAAGTCCCGAGTAATGATACTCTTAGCACGCATCATTTTTCGATATGAAATAATTAAAAAAGTGTTATATTACCATCTTTGACACTTTGATTTTAAGATATAAAAAGTCCCAGAGCGCTGTAATGGCGATTCTGGGACTTTTGCAATTATGCAAGTATGTAATGCATCAATGGTGATTTCACGCCGACAGACAATTAGTCACGGCGGAACTCACTTCGCGTTGCTTCGTTCGGCCCTCCTACCGCCTCCTGCGTCCTCACTATCGCGAGAACTTTTATCCTGAAGGCACCTCCCACTTCCCGAGGCCGTGGCTGACCGCCTGTCCGGCTCTCGTTATCTGTTTTCCGCGTATATGCTGCAGGTAGTAGCGCTCCTTGAACGAGAAGGCACGATCAGCCTCTGATACAGTTCTTCCCCAGTCTTGCTGAGTTTTGCCTTTATCTGGCGTTTCAGACAACAGAAGATCCTGTCAGCAAATTCGTCAGGATTCAAATGGGGCTGGTCGTATTCTTCCTTTGACAGCATTGGGCTATTCTTGGTGCTGAAGTCAACCGGTTTCCATTCTGTCGTCTGTAAGAGAAAATGCAGGAAAGTTTACGCTATATTTACGAAAAGTTGAGGCATTTTATATGCAAAAAAATCACTGTAACATGTTGGCCATTTCATTGCTGTTCGGTAAAAGTTCCGGACAGCAATGAGAGCCGGTAGCAAGTTACAAGCAAGTTGGCAAACTGCCTTATATGACCCTCAATTGATGTTTCGCGCTTTTCGATTCCTCGAAAATCAAGTTGCCAGCAAGTTACCGGCAAGTTAAATTATGCCCACGATGAAGAAGATTTGGTGGAAATGACATTTTGCTTTAAAAAACTGGTGTTATAATCAATAGTTCGTTAAAAATTAGCCAAGCCTAAGCGGCTCTGGCAAGATTGATTGCCGTAAGCGACGCGTTGAAGTGGAAGGCCAGTTTTCTAAAGTCAGTAGACTGACAGCTCGTAATTCCCGCGAACTGTTTGCTGTCCCTGTACAGATTATGTGCAACTTCTCATGGCTCTACTCGCACTTGACAGTTGACTGGTTATTCTGCATAGTGGAATAAGCAAATGTCACCATTTACCTGAATACCCGAAGTTTGCGTAGTGCTTAACTTCTGCTCTAATTAGACTGTTAATGTCTTTTTCTTCGATGTCCATATTTTTTTCAATGAACTTCAACAACTCATCATCTGTATGCACGGTTTCAAGTGCTTCCAATAGTTTGAGATGACCGCATCTTTTCTGTATGAGATTAACTATTACCAAACCAATTAGATAATTTTTCTGCGTCATGTTCCCGGAATCAAACCTATCCAATATTCTAAGGTCTATTTCAGGATGAGCATCCAAATAATAGTCTAAGTCTCGAAAATGGGTCTGTATCGGAATTCCGATTATCTTCGGATCCTCGGAATAATATTCAGATAAACCATCTGTGAGCAAGTGATGTGTCCCCCTGTATTTTACTAACACGAACCGCATCATCTCGTGCTGATAGAATTCTCCCTGCGTGGCATTTGAGTAAATAATGTAATTATCAATATCTGTCGTACCTCCCAAATCATTGGTGTCAAATACTGCAGTCTCACCAATATCATAACCAAAGCCTTTCAACTTCTGCGACTCTCGGAACCCATCTGAAATATACACATCCAGATGAGGCAGCTTAACACCAAAATTATCGAGTAAAAAAGAGCGAAATTTAAGGGCTTTATTTATCTTGCCTCTGTTTGGCTTATATGTCTGGTAATGAAAAGTGATGTCACCTTTTGTTACACTTTTCCAGTTCTTTGAATAATAATCTAGCCAGTTGCCAAGAACGAAATTGTTATTCTCGTCCTTAAAGGAAAGTACATGTGTAGTGCACAGCACATAAGGATACTCCGAGAAATGCCCCCAATAATACATTGAATGTATATCATAATAATCGTCATTCAAAGGCTTGATAGATAACACCAGGTTCTTTAGTTCACCATATTTCGCCAATCCATATAATTCCAGATACCCTTCAGAACGGAGCAAATCATAACTTTTATACTTCTCTTTATCTCTACAATTCCAATATGGATTATTATATAAACTGTCCGGAGAACTCATAAGATAATCAGTCCACAGCTGATTGATTTTGACAATATCCGGATTCTTCTGATTCTCTGTCTCTACCAATGAATTAGAAATAATCTGTTGCGCATGTAGATCCACGCACAACACTAAAAAAGGTATAATACAATGATATAAATATTTCATAATAATAAACGTTTAAAATAATTATAGTTTATAGTGATTTTAGGAAGAAACCACGACTGGTATTAAATGACAATCCCACTCTTAAATCACAATTTCGTGGGCTCGATTTCCGGTATGACAATGTCGGCGGAATCTGAGGAATCACCTGTCAGAAACATCACATAATAAATTGGGAGATATGTGATGCCGTTCTCTTGATATACTTTCTGACCGCTGTGGAGCACGACGGCATTCTTGACATTGTAGTCGGGAGTCTTCATGAAATTATCGAGAGCGCTGTGAACCTTATAATCCTTTCCCGACTTGACCTCAATCGGAAGAACGGACAGACTATCGTAGTCGTCAATGAGGAAATCCACCTCCCCGCGCTGTTTGTTGTCGTAATAGTGAAGCTCGCACCCATGCGCATGGAGTTCTTGCGCCACGACAGATTCATAGACTGAACCCAGGTTAATGCTGCGCTCATCGCCGAGCACGGCATTGATGTTATTCTTGTAAAGAAGTCCTGTAAGCAGCCCGACATCGCTGAGGTATAGTTTCAACAGATTTTTGCTCTCCGATTCTTTCAACGGGAATTTCGGATTACTGATAGCTTTAACGGCAAGCGCGACACCGGAGTTGGTCAGATATTCAAATTCATCCGCATAATCACTGAACTGCTTATGCCCGGCTGTGTTTTCAATTTTCTTTACGACAACGCGCTTCCTCTTGTTCTCCATATTCGACGGAATGAGATCATAAATATTCCGAATCACGAGTTTCTTTTCAGAATCATATTGGGAAGCGTCTAGCTTGTACAGTTCATGGATGTCGTTCTGTATCTTGCGAACAAGGGCAATGTTTCGTGTTTCCAGAAACTTGTTGACAGCATCCGGCATCCCTCCGGTAAGCAGATATATTTTGAACTGACGCAACATATAAGCATGCAGAGAATCATTTAGAGTCTCTCTCCTGAGAAAACAGCCTCTAATGCTATCAATAGTCTCTTTACCACATCCGGAGGCAAGTAGAAATTCTTCAAAGTCGAGCGGAAACATTTGCTCGATGGCAATACTGCCTATCGGTATTGACGGAGTCTGTGCCAATGCTATGCCCAACTCCGAACCGCTGGCA
>ULMG01039441.1_pt1 | contig 34481 bp, 37 predicted proteins | sample 1951601 | NCBI WGS metagenome assembly ULMG01 (sample SAMEA4835545, study PRJEB28245) | human gut metagenome | biome: gut microbiome; material: fecal sample | place: Denmark | collected 2008
AATCTGTAAATGCGTTGATAACTCCCCAAGCGCTTCCCCTGAAATTCTGATTGTCATCGTTATTATAAGCATTTAAGAATCGTTCAATCTTGATGACATTATTCGACTTGTTGATAATCTCTGCATCGTCAGATTTTACGATTATCTGCTTGATAACTTTCTGAAGATCTGCGTCAGATATATGCTTACCAGCAAGGTCTTCAGCATGCCACATGTAGTTTTCGATGTACTTGTATGTTTCAGACAGCGTCTGTCTGGCAGCAATGAGCTTTTCATCCATTGTAGCAGCATGTCTTATAGATACGGAATTTGCACTATCCTTAAATGCATGAGCGAACTGATTCTGACATACAATACGGAGCATGCAGATGTTAGACTTAACAGAACCTAATCCGTTATGAGAATTCTGGAAGATGATATTAGGTCTTACAGCATCACCTAATACATTGATTTCAGGGAGTTCTCCAATGATGTATACAAGACCGCTGTAAGTTTCACCAGCCTTAATGTATCTTACATCACCATCAATATAATTGATGAAGTCGAATGCATCTGCGTTCTGACAGATATGATAACTATCGGATACAATACCAAACGCTTTAGACGGATCGTCTTCACGATAAGTTATCATCTTACCGGTAACAGCAAGATCTTTGCCGTCTACATTATATGTAAGCGGTGCTGTCTTAACGGTGTAATCGAGTCCGGAAATTGCTAATGCTGTGCTTACATCATTTGCACTAGTAATATCTGTTCCAATTCTGTTCCAACTTGCTTCTCTCATCTTAAATACCTCCACGTATTATGAATCAATTTTTATGTAGACTATCTTTATCTACAATTATATTATAAGCCCTGATTGTAAATTTGTCAAGTATTATTTTATAAAAATTGCAAAAAAAATTAGCCCACCAATATATGATGAGCTAATTCCTTAGGGAGAAGTATCTGATTATTCTTCAGAATCTGATTTAGTTAACTGCTTATATGCTTGATTCAGACCTGTTGCACTTAACCCGCTTACAATACCTACTGCTGCAGCTGTAATCGGATCACTTGCAGGAAATTCTGGCATACCGGCATAATATGCAACTATACCTAAAGCTAAACCAAATGCACCACATATGATAGGTATCCACTTGTTATCCAGCTTTGTAGCTTTAACAACCTGACCTACTAAAAATGCAATAACTGTTATTGCAGCTACTGACGCAATTCCTATAAAATCCATGTTACATTCCTCCTTGTTTATTCTTCATAATCTGATGGATTAAATACAAATAGATATAAGGATTGACAAAATTGGCCAACTCGTGCCCATCTTTCTAAGTACCAAGGTATTGTATCGGCAAGATCGTCAGACTTATAAGATAGATCTGGAAATTTCATAATAGGTGTATACATGTATTCGTTGCCCATTCGCTCCGTTTTTACTTCTATCTTAGGCATTCTACTGTCCTTGTGAGATAGCTTAATGTTGAGATCGTCGTCTATTTCAACATTGTACCCCTCATCTGATGCTAATCTAGTTACATCATAGTATATGTCTTCTATTTCCAACTTAGTCATTTTCTAAACACCTCTATTCTATCTAAATGTAATCGTTTATCTGTTGACATTGCATAATTATATGCAAAACTAGACGGATTATATAAACCATCTTTATGATATTTCACATACAGTCTATCGAATAAAACTTTGCACTCTCTAAAAAATTCGTCATCCATCGCAATATCTTCAAAATCTTCACGAGTAGCTTCGTCAGGTACTGTATATATCCATGCATAATAAGCATTTTCATTATTCATGGACTTCATAACCTCGTTCATCTGCTCTAAAAGACTTATCTTGCGTATTACATCGGACGAATACTTAGATGCGGAATTTATTACACGTTTCATATTATGTATTCCTCCAATTCTCCTGTATAATCTAAATGTTTCTTGCGACTATTTGGTATTGTTTTTATTTCTTTATAAGGTATAGGCCATTTATCTATTTTCTTTATGTTCAATGACTTAATACCTTGCTTCTCTAGCATATCTATATTTTCGATATGAAATACGAATGCACGTTTGTATGATGCAAATAGTACAATAACTAATCCAAATACATTGGAGATTTTAGTTTTATCCATAAGACCCTTATGCTGAGTCTCTGTAAGCATGTTAAAACTAAATCTATCTTCCCAAGTTGCTTTGCTTTCTATATAGTACATGTATGGAGACTTAAAACAAATAAAATCGCAGATATTTTTGCTTCCGTAGAATCCAGATAATTGATCGGGTATTCTATCAAAGGAATATCCATCTTCCGGCCTATCTAACCATTCACGAATCTTTTGTTCAGCTTCCTTACCTAATCCATCATTCATAACGGTCTTTCATCATCTACTTCATAATGCGGAAGAGCTTTTATTTCATCCATATACATATCATCAGCTTGAGTTGCTTCCCACCAATACTCTACATCGTGATCATCATCGTTAGCAATCAATTCTGCAGCAGCTTCTGCGTAGTCAATAACTTCATCATCATGAATATCACATCCTACAGATCCTAATTTCTCTAAAACTGGGTCGACATAATTTACAAAATCTTGAGGATTATCATTCTTTTCATATGCTCCTGCGACAATAGAGCTATCTATATTCTTATGATATGTGTCTAAATCATATCGAATCTCATCAATAATGTAACCTGTATCTTCATCAATATAGTCCCATTCAAACTGTAAATCCGAATATGGGACAGCATATTCTTTTATGGTGCCGTCAATTCCAATAGTTATTATGATATTGCTATCATCGTATTCAAACTTAATGGAATCAACATATCTTGAAATTTTTGAATCAACGTCTCCGATAAGAGTATGAATATACCTCTCTTTATACTGTTCATCAGTTTCATACGAAGATGTTGATTTTATAGTAGAATTATTTACGGTGTTACCAGTTAATTGTGCAATCCTATTTTCAAGAGCTGCTTCAAATTGCTCTGGAGTACCGTGAACACTATTTCTCATATATTTATCTCCTATTCTGAAATTCTATCAGCAATATCTGAAATTGATGCAGATAGATCATTACTTATGTTTTCAATTATTGCAAGAGCATCCTGTGACGCATTAGCACCAGATCTACTAAGCTTTTCTAATCCAGATACAACATAATCAAAATCTTCTTTAAGATCAGACAATGCATCATCAAATATGTTATCATTATTTTCTGCGCTATATATTCGTCTTTTCATAATCTATATTACACCTCCAAAGTTTCAATAGGATTGTTGAGAAGCTGGATTAACTTATCTTTACGCATTCTCTCAGAATAATTCTTGCGTTTTTCAACTACGTCTTTCAAATTATATTCTTCATTGTTTACAGCATATCCAGGGATTTTAACAACTTGATATTGAGAAGGAGTTTCCTTAAGAATCATATAATAAGCTGTACCTAATCCATACCCTCTTTGATTGATAGAAGCATATCCTTTCAGTAGAACGTCTTTCCCAATGCACTCTTCAATATCAGCTTCCATGAGCATTCTGTCGAAATCAGGCGTGTCACTATCAAAGCTAGGATCTTCCTCCGTTATATAATCTTTATACTTAGGCATCTCTTTATTCAGTACAGTTGCCCAATCTACACTGTTAAGATATTTAAGAGCTTCAAGTGTTTCTGTAAGAGATTCTAGCTGATCTGCTGTAGTAGCTTTAAGGCCTGACCATGAAGATGTTTCCTTCTCTACTTCACCATCCTCATTTAGATTAGCATTGTAGTTCCATGCAAGTGCTACGTTATCGTTAAATTTTTCATCTTCATTACATTCAACTCTAACGCGAAGACCTGGAGTACGCCACCTGCCCCTATCTACGCTAACGTAAAAATTGAGAGCTTTAAATCTAGATAATTGATGTTTTATTTCATCTTCTACCATCGAAGTAATATCATGCTCTGCTTGATAAAATCTCTCAGACTGTTCATCATATCTGGCCTGCCGTTCTGCCCTCTTAGCTTCGTATTCAGATTTTTGCTTGAGTATATCATCACGACGATTGCATGTTATCTTCATAATATACCTCCATAATTATATGTATCTATTTAAGGTCCTCTTTACCAATTAAAAAATCAAGCAACTTGGGATTATTCTTTATATCTAGTTTATCGTCTACTATATACTTAGTAATCATATCTTTGCTGTATAGAATATTGTGGACTCTTTCATCGATTGTGTCCTTTGTTATGATTGTATATACATTTAACGATTGTGTTGTACCTATTCTATGGGCTCTATCTTCAGCCTGTGCTTTATCTGAAGGAGTCCAAGGTTCATCATAAAATATTACATTTGTTGCTGCTGTCAGTGTATGCGATGTTCCCATTGCTCCAATCGTACCGATTATTATCTTACAATTTGGATCTTCCATAAATATTCGCTTAGACTCTTCACGAGCTTCTACAGACATCGTACCGGTAATAGACACAACCCTATAATGAGGTGCTAAAAATCTATAAATTGTTCTAAGTGGTTCAACCCAGTTAGAGAATATTATTACCTTCTCACCTCTTAGCATTATATCAGATATAAGTTCCAGCAGACGGACTAGTTTTGCATTATATTTGATATATAGCTTATCCAATTTTATTGAATCATCAACTAATTCTGGACTACCATTTACCTGACGCAACTTCATGAATTTTGCAAGCGGATTCAAGCTACCTTGAATTTCATCTCGTTGTCTTATAAGGTCATTCAAAACTTGGTTGTAAAGTTTAGACTGTATACGAGTATTTTCTACATATTCTGTGTAATGTATCTTATCAGGTAAATCTAAGATTTCTGATTTAAGTCTTCGAATCATATTATCTTCAAGAAGTAACTTAAGCGATGGTATATTTTTATATCCTACTATCTCATGCCCACCATAACCGCCATACATGCAAAAATTCTGACACCACATGTAATAATTGGTGTAAGTATGACCATCTACAAGTTTTAGAGGTAAAAATACATCTGTAGGTTTGTTAACTATAGGCGTTCCTGTAACAGGTATCCACATGCATCGGCTAGAATTTTTCTTTATCCTTAGCAGTTGCTTGCCTTGTGACGATGACGGAGAAGCATTTTTATGAATTTCATCTACTATAATCATATTAAGCTGACCAGAATTTATCATACTTATAATAGCATCAGCAATTGGATAAGTTCTACCTTGCTTCATCCGTATAGACTCAATGTTAGTAACTATGAAATATGGAAGGATGTCTGAATGTTTATCACCATACATGTGTAATGTTTTTAGATCATCTAATTTATCTTGTGAAGATATATCGGATTTAAGTTTTCCGGATTTTGTGTATCTTGTTCCTAAAATATAGGGATGGTACTCACCATTAGTGTGTTTTACTATGTCATTTACCCAGTTGTATTTAGAGGTATTTATACAACATATTATAAGACACCTCTTATACTTTAATGCATGCCTGTTGTACAATGCGAGATTCATGCATTCCAATGTTTTTCCAGCGCCCATATCATCGCCTACAATGAATCCAGATAACCGTGATCGTTGGCGATTAACCGCGAATTTCATGAAATCTATCTGATGCTTATAAAGCTCTTTCCCATCTTCAACATATAATTTAACACCGGATAAATCTTCATCTGGTATCTTAAATGTTGTACCAAGATTAGCGTTTTCATTTATATGTTCGCTGGATTTGACACTGATATTGCCTTCAAATTTAGTACCTTTAGATAGTTTTATTAACCATCCTAGTTTATCTTTAGGTATAGTCCAAAACTTACCATCCGGGTTCCACCGCCTACCTGGAATATTTTTAATGAGTGACACAGCATCTGGATCATATCTAAATGTAATTTTATATTCTTCGCTACACTCTAAAACAGATATCATTTTCAACCCTCTTCAGATTCTAATTTAGCTTTAAGGCGTGAATCATATGTGAAATAGGTTCTATCTATACACACATAATCAACATAACGGCTTCCCCAATCGAAATAGTAATCGGCTCTGAAAAATGTAACATACTCTGGAATAGACGGACCGTACATTGCAACACATTTAGCAGCTTTCATTGTACTTTCCGAAGGTTCTGATTGTTTTATTTTCTTTGCAGGTGCAAATTGATGCTTTGCGTATATTACATCATGGGTGGATTTACCTGATGTTGTTGCTCTATTTATAACTACACTTGCAATAGCTTCTTGGCATTCATAAGACTCTATGCCACCTTCAAGATAAACTAATGTTGCCAATTCATACAATTCGTCTTCTGTCATAGGATAGTACCATGTACTCGGATCAGATTCAAATACTTCTATAACTTCAGATTCATTAGAATCTATGACATTAGAATCTTCAATTTCAAATTCAGAAACTTCGTACACTTCATAATTGTAATTCTTAGGTAACTTTGTATTCGGTATGTATTTATCATATCCTGTTGCAGTTTCTTCAATATTTTCAACTTCTGCTGATTCCGACTGTTCCGCAGTTGACGAAGTTTCTACTATTTCATCATTTGCATATGTATAATTGTGCAAACCATCTATAATTGTGCAAACTGATGAAATTATTTCAAATACAACAATAGCAATAACAGCTATGATAATTGGTTTAATGTTTACTTTTGTACCCATTGTAATTCTCCTGAATTTATTTATACATACAATAACGATTCAACCAAAACAATAGGCTCGAGCAGATCCTCGAGCCGATAGTTATTACATCTTTATATTAGATTGTGTATCATTTATCGATAACATTCCCGATAATTGTTCTGCAAGACAAATCGTATCATGTATATCTTCTTCTGAAATCTCTGCCTTCTTAAATGAGATAAATCCAATCGCTTTGTCATAAGGTGTTTTCATTATTACTGATAGCACTTTTTGTTCAGTACCACTACCCTCAAATAAACTAGATATTGGATAACCTATATCATCATTCGTATCGTGTATTTCAAACAAATGATAATCATGATCTTGAAGATACACAAAGAAATTTGTAAACAATGAAGTTGATATCTTGTCTATCTTATACCCTATAGGAGACCTGCCGAATTCAAATACTTCATAGGTACATGTCATATATCTAAATGGTAGAAACGCTACAGATTGGACAGAATTTGAAAACTCAACTACTTCCAATCGCATACCGTCATGATCTACAAGAAATGATTTAATAGTTTTTTGGATCTTTAAGCCTACTTCTGTGCGTAAATCTATTGCTTCCTCATGCTTCTTCTTACCTCGTTTATCTTCCCATTTAGAGAAAAATAAATTTATAGCTTTTATTATTGTATATACAACTATACCTGAAAGTACAAGTGTTATACCAAAATCTGCAATGGATTTTATTATTTCTGGGATTGTCATTCTAATGCACCTTTCTGTCAATATTACGATTGCGGAGGTGCAACTGTTTTACATCCAACGCATCTATTTTATATGTATTATCTGTAATCGGATTTCTTTATCCAACCATTAACTTTACCTACACCCTTTACAACTTTAGAAACAGATATCATATCATTAACACATTGACCTGTAAATGTATATACACCCTCAGATTTAGCAATGAAGCTCTTAGCTGCGGGGGATCTGTATAGTTTTATAGGTTTATGTATAACTAGTTGCTTATCGATGTTAGATTTAGCTTTGGCTGACGAATCTGGTTTAGATGCATTATCAGCTTTTGGATTTTCATCTTTTGGTTTGTCAGAAACATTTGGAACATCTTTCGGCTTAGGCTTCGGGCCTGGTTTACCCTTCGGCTTATCTGGTTTAGGTACATCAGACGATTCAGATTTCTTATCTGAACTATGCTGATTGGTTTCTATATCATTTTGCAATACTGGATTATCTTGTTCTGCAGGTTTAGAGTCGACACTTTTACTATCCAAATCATTTGAATCTAAATTACCTAATACATCATCAAGAGTTTTGACATCATTATTCATAATTTACCTCGCTTATAATTCAGTGTTCAATTTGTCCCAAATCAATCTGCAAAGTACACGAACTTTGCATCTTTGAGATGGGCATAAATCTTTATGATAAATAAATATAAGGTGATTTGATTTATCACTTTTAAGCATAGATGCAATAACTGATTTTTTGATGCATTCATCTAACACATGGCATGTACCATCATTTATTATTTCAACGATGCGATCAATTCGTTTCCGTTTCGGCTTATCTAAGCATTTAGGACGTATTCCAGAAGCAAGCCATCGCATTGCTTCTGAATGAGAAATTATATTATCATTATCTTCAGCAAGCTTTCTAGCTTTCTTAGCTATCTCTGATATTGCAGCATATTTATTACCAGTTATAGTTACATATTTGTCAATCAATCGTTGATATTCGGAATTTGAACATTCAACATTTTCTTTAGACATTTAGGACCTATCCCCGTAATTATAGATTTTGGCGATGTGAGTCGTTTACCACATATGCTGCAAACACCTTCATGATATAATTCCATCTTTGTAGTGTTGAATATGTTATCAATAGTTACCATATTCATCATATATTTTGCTCCTTTATATTCAGGAGTTGTATAGCCAAATGTAGACGCCGATGTATTCCTAAATTTTGTACCTTCAAGCATTCCTAGATATTTCCATCTACCGCTGCTCCTAACATACATAAAGAGTACATCATCAGGAAATGGATCTTTTCTAGGCTTCCATATACCGTATGTATGATGTACTCCAGATGGTGATAAAAGAGTTACTACACCCTTACCACCCAATATGTAATTTAAAGCTGTTTGTCTATCTGAAAATTTATTTCTGGCATTCTCAAATAGATTAAATTTAGGACCTAACATAGTTGACACCTCTCGATAATACTTGATACAATTATATTATAAGCCCTAATACAAAATTTGTCAAGTATTATTTTGATATGCTAACTAAATTATTTTAAGAATTGATCTAACTTGTAATCTATTTCAGTCTTATAGAAGTCAATCATATTATCCACAACAGATTGAACTTCATGATCGAAATTAGGATAGTACAATTCTAAGGTACTTATATAATTTTCAAGGATAGACTTACACATCTCTGCAGCAGGTCTGCAATCAATACCGTTGCTAGTATCTACAAATGACACATTGCACATGCAAGTTCCTATATTAGGTGCATAACCGCACTCACGAACAAATATCTCTGCAAATTTATCAATGTCATTTGAAATAGAATATTGATATTGATCAAATAAACTGTGAAGCTCATAGAAATTATTCCCACGAACATTCCAATGCAATGCTCGCATATCTGCGTATGCACAAGCAAGTACGAACATTATAGTCGAATAGCAGTCTGACCTATTGAAAGTATCGCACTCATCTACATCTATTTCAGATCCGTCATCTACAACATCAAAACATTGTTCAGATTCTGGTAGCGTAGCTACAAATGCGTCATCGGATACCAAAGCGTTTATAGTATCCATTGCTTGTACTGCATCGTAGTTTGCAAGTACTTTTGTAAGTACGATATCTTCTGTTTTAGAACCTACTACACGCTTGAGTCCTACTTTTAGAATCTTTGATGCAGAAGCTTGCTGAGTACCCTCACCCTCGGATTGATCGGCAGAATTAGATGTATCTTCATTTATATCTTCCCCGAACTGCTCTTTAACTACAGCAGCATATTCATCATCAAAATCTACATCTAATACATTCTTAACAAGTTTTATACGCTTGTCTGTTTTATCCATGAATTCAATATCAAATTTATTTGACGAAGATGTAGGCGTTATTTTAGCTTGTATTGTATTCCCTTTAGGAGTCTTCATAGAAATTATCTGAGAATCTCCATCAGATGAAGAATCAAGTATTTTTGTGCCAAGCTTCGTGATTGAATTCAATGTAGAACTGAGTTTATCTGAAAAACTTTTAAAAGTTTTCAGGACATCTTGAACTAGTCCAGCCTGTACTTTAGCCATATACATTACCTCCAAATAAAAATTCGAGCTTTCACACAATATGTATGAAAGCCCTACTGTGCATATTCAGGAGTTACTTTGAAGAAACTGGTCTGCGTCTAACAACTCTACCCTGACGAGTAGCTTTTACAGGCTTGCGAGAAGCTTTTACAGCCTTCTTGTTTCTAAGAGGTCTACGAACAGCTTCAAGAACTTCCTCATCACCTTCGGCTTCAACGGTATATTCGTCGTCACCTACTGCAAATACTACTGAATCCTGATCAGCAGTTACCTCAACATCTTCGCCTGTAATCTCAGCTACAAGCTCAGCAACATCCTCTGCTTCAAAGAGCAAATCAGACGCTTCAGGTTCAACAACAGCTTCGCCGCCTACCTGAGTATCCAGCTCTTCCTCGGCTACTACTCTGGAACGCTTATTGATCTTTAACATGTTAAAATCTCCTTTAATCTTTAATTTAGAACAACTAGTTTATTCTTTTTATTTTCAAGCTCTTCACGTATTGCTTCAAGTTCTGCATTAGCCTCATCTAGTAATCTATCACCGTCAAGCGATACATTAGAACCTTCAATAGTGTACTTTGTGCGAGATCTGCCTAATGATTTTTTCATTAAGGCTTCGCTCATCCGTATTAGATAATCTAACCAAGTCATCGACTTTATTTCTGAAACATCTTGATAATCGGGTACATATCGTATAGTTACAGAAGCAGGTCTTGGATCTCTGTGTGTACAATAAACTACTTGGTTGTTAGAATCATATTTCCACTGAAAATCAGTTGATAATGTATTACGAACTTGAGCCATTGCCATCTCTGACATTATTGGATCAATGTTTATTGAGCTTGTATTTCCGATATTACTATATGTATTTACAGCTGCAGCTACTTGAAATACATTGCCGCTATCTATACTGCTCATTGTTAATCCTATTCTAGGATATGCAGCTTGTACATATAGTACTTTCAATGTATGTATTCCGACATCCGGTAGATAAATTCTGGTCGAAAATGGTACCGTCTTATCCACCGGAGTCTTCATATATCGTTTTAGCTCTCTGAATGCAATGGTTACAGCTTTTGAAATTTGCTGAGATTCTACATTATCATTTGATGGAATACCGAGCATGAAACTAACTTGGTCAACAATTTCCTCCATCGTCATATTCGGTATCACCTCCAGATTTTAAGTACCGCGAAATTATGCTCCCGCAACTTCTGCAGCCTTTTCGGATACCTCAACAACAAAACCTTGATCCTTCATCTGATCACCAAGAGTCTTATAATAGAATGCTTCTTTATAATCCTCAACATCAAATGACACCTCGTTAGCCTCACCTACAATAGCGAGCTTAAACTGTGCAAGAGCTGCAGGGAACGGAATAGATGTAGATGCGAACGGCTCAGGCATAGCAGTTTCACCCCAACCCTCTACATTAGTATCATAAACAGTACCCTCGTACGGCTTAGAATCAATGTAAGCACCTGTAGGCTCGAACATCCTTGCAATATTCATACCAATACGATCAGCGTCTTTCGTTACACCTTTATATGTAATCTTTACGGTGTATGCCATGTTAAACTACCTCCAATTATTTTTAATTATTCGGAAACAAATTTTTAAGTGACTATAAATTCACCTATCATGTAAAAATATAAGGTTGTTGAATTCATTTATCATATTGTTATAATATCGGTGGAACAAGCTCTGTATCGAAGATTAAATAACCCGTAGCTAATATACGAAGCAAACCAACTATAACGGTAAGATATACGGTTATATAGTTATTAGATTAAATAGTTTGATTTTTTAACCATTGCCAAGTAATCGTACCGCTATCGCATACCTTTACAAATCCATGTTGAACCATTATTTCTGACTCACTCATAGATAGATCTATATTATCATCATGTAAAAACTTTTTGATATTAGATTTTTGTGCATTTATACGACTATATGCTTGATCAGTTTTAGCATTTACCCATACATATCCCGGGTTACTTCTTCGTATTTCTGTAAATCCTAAAACTTGATATATTTTACCCGAAGTATGTGCTCTATCAGAAAACGAATAAATACAATCAGGATGATATTGATTTACAAAATAGCGAAATAACTTACTTGCACCGCCTACTATATTAACATCTTGCAATGAACATAATCGTAACAATTCATACCCATCGAAATTCCCTATAGTATGCCTATGTTTGCCGAATGTCATCACACTAACTAATTTAGAATTATAGAATAATCCTAATCGTATGGAACTATTTGCACATCCTTGTCTGTGATTTTGGTTTAAAAATTGATTACACTCCGAACTCGATATCTCATCTATGCTACAATTTCTTGCGTATATACGGATATTATTTTGACCTAACATATTTCGTAACATTGATTTAATTATATCTTGTTTGTGAATCCATTCATATCCAAATATGTGGAATAATCTGATTCCAGCGTTTTCGCACATATCTGTTTTCATTTTATGATAACTAGGACTTAATATAGGTTCACCATGTGCACTTATGCTAGAATTATGTGTGTACGTTGGATTGCATTCTATAGCCAGCTTATGCTGTGGTAAGTATATATCAAGCTCTTTGGGATATATTACATTCCTATCATTATGAATAAGTGATATATCTGGACATATTGAATAAATATAATCAATTACTTCTTGTTCCATGTTAGATACATATTTATGTACTAGATTATTACAATTATGCCTATCTATGCATTGTTGCACAGTTGAATGTGCCCTACCTAACTTTGTACATATATCCAAATATGTTGGTTTGTTATCACCATAATTATTTAATATCCATTTCGCAGGGTCATTATCAAATTGGTTAAACATTGTACCTTGATGTTCACCCATTGTAGCCATTCGAGATAATTGAATTCTACATTCATTAGAACATGTTTGTGTATTATTCATTATTTGATCGTAAGTTAATTCAAATTGATTGCCACATATCACACAAGTTCGATAATGCGGACCTTTGCAGTATTTCTGTTTAGGTGAGTGTGAAGTAAATTCTTTTCCGCATAGTTCACAGATTCTAGTATATAGTGTTTTTGCACTATTCCAACCTTTCGATTTAGTAGCTACTTTAGATTTTATAGCACGGTTACGTCTGGTACGCTTACATTCGTCACTACAACACATAGATCTATATATGTCTTTTGTAGCTACTATAAATTCTTTCCCACAAATAGGGCATATTTGATAATGCGGCCCAGAACAGATCTGTTTATTAGGTGACTCAGATTCAAATTCTTTCCCACAATATTTACATATACGTGTATACATTGTGTACTCCATTCTCAAGTAAATGTAATAGGTTTTTATACCTCAATCTTTAATATTGTGTTTCAACTTCCAATATGCTTCAAGAATCATCCTTGATACATATTCAGACTTAGAAGTTTCTTTACATTGAGCTAATTCATCTAACATATGTTTTACATCCTTACTTACAGCAAGACTTATTACTATTTTGTTTGCCATATATTCTACCATCCTATTTATATTAGTATATTATATATTATAATATATAAATTAAAATTTGTCAATATATATATGGACAAAAAAAAGAAGTCGAATAAATTTCGACTTCTTGATATCTTATATTAACGATTAGAATGTGCCTAAGATCTTACCACTTACAACTGTAGCCGGGTTGACAACCTTCATTCCGAACATTGTCGCATAACCCTGCTGTACTGACGCATTAGCAAGACCAATTGCATCCGTAGCAACTAACGGCATATACTCCCCGAACAGGGCTGAATTTCTACGAATGTCGGAAGACTTGCAAGCCATGACCCAAGTATCAGGATTGTAATTAGGATCAACGAATATCTCGAACTGGTCAAGAGTACCGAACTTGTAAGGACCAACAGTATCTTCAACAGCATCAGCTTTGAAGCCGTTTATCATTGCAATGTACTCAGCGCAGTTTGAACCGACAATAAGTCTATTAGGTCTAGACAGTCTAGTTGCCTGATAGATGCTTGCAGCAGCCTGACCAAGTTTCAACTTGAACATGTTCAGATAATCTGAAGGTACAACTGAACCGCTAAGTACAGGAGAAGCATCCCAGTTGAATTGAGGTTTGTAAGCAGCTGTCTGAGCAAGTAAACCGAAGCCCATGGAGTTAATCTCAGCTGTAATCTCAGAGAAAGCAGCTTCTTTAGCAATATCAGCGATATTGGAGCCGTACTCTTGCTGAGCTGCAAATGCTGAGTAGATTGACCAGTAGCAAGCAAGCTGATGAGCTTCTGCCTTCATGTTAATCTCATCGAGCATCAGGTAGCCCTTACCCATCTGAGCACCATACTGACCATCAGCATCAGGACCTACAGTCTCGTTGTCATACTGATAAGTAGCTTTAATCTGATCAGCTCCGCCAATTGCATCGGAACCGGACTCTACAACACCAGTGCTATAATCGATGGTACCAATGACCTGACCATCAACATCTTTCAGATTACCAGCACCGTCGTCAATTGCTTTAAATTCATTGCCATTAGCAGCTACAGCAGTAATTGTAACAGATGCAGGAAGTACAGGACCATATGCAAGCTCAAAATTAGCAGCACCGCGACCTACTATCTCGTTCTTAACAACTCTGCCTGTGAAATTAGGATCAATGCCCTGACGGTTAACAAACGGTGAAGAAAGAATATCGCCTTTCTTAGTCTCACCCTTACTACTCTCAGCAACGAATTTAAAGTAAGGGATAATCTGCTGACGAGATTTCATTGCAACTGAGCCGAATACATCTAATATATAAAGCTTCTGAACAAACATTGGAAGCAGTTCCATGAAATCCGGACGAGCCATGATATTTGAAGTATTAGTTGCACCCATTATGGGATTTCTACCTGCTCTGGAAATGTTAGCCTGAATCTGGCGAGCAAATGCTCTCTTAGATGGATCCAGCTTAGCCATTGACGACATTACAGGACGGTTAGCGGAACGATTGGCAACTCCAGCAGTTATGCTAGAAGAAGCCTGAATCGGCGTTCTACCTGCAGGAGCTTTGCGTGTAGTTTTCTTAATCATAATGATAATCTCCTATTTATTTTTAAATTTTCAAATTACAGTGTAACCATTTCATCTTCATCTACTGGTAGATCTTCGATGTCAGGTTCATAGAATATAGTAGATGCTTTTGATGTTACCATCTGGTTAGCAATTATCTTCTGCAAACCTTTAACATCTGTAGATGAGGATATACTCATGCTCGGAATTTTTACACCTATTGCATTAGCATACATTCCGGCATATGCGTTTTGATACTCTGCAAGCAATGTCTGCATAGCTTCGATCTTAGATTTAAGTTCCTTATTCTTTTCGCCTAAGTTTGACGTACTAGATTTCAGATTCCTAACTTCGATAACGGTTTCATCAAGTTTGGCCTGAAGATTAGCAATAATTCTTTCCTTAGATCTAATATCTTCATCTTGTTTTCGTTTATATTTAAGGTTGTTATTCTGAGCAACAATAACTTCACCTTTTAATTTCTTATTAGCTGATACGGCTAACTTATACTTTGCATCTGCAGCATCTCGCTCTTTTCGAACTGATCTCATAGTATCTGCAGAAATCCTACTTAAACTGCGGACCTGCATCTGCAAATCATGAATTCTTCCATCACTAGAAGCTACAATAGATTTAATTTCGGATTGAAGCTGTCTATTAGCTTCTATTGCTTCAAGATATAAATTAGTCATGCATTGAAGCTTAGCATCTGTAATATCTAATGAAGAGTAGTCTTCTGATGATTCCGGATTATGTCCAGTCAACTCAGAGATTCTTCCCTCAATTGATTTATACACATCCGATTGTTTAGCGAATTGGCATTTTATAATATTAAGTGCAGATATATCAGTTATTGAATCTAAATTAGCTTTAACAGCTGCACATACCTTTTTATACTTTAACTGTTTATCTGCATCAGTCGATGCAGCGATTGCAGTAAATTCTGGAATAGAATCTGGATATGCAGGAAATGATACTAGATCAAATCCCCGGAATACAAACTCTTCAGGTACAACAGAATTATCTACAATATCACCTGCACCTCTAACAGATATTCCAAATGTTACACCAGCATCTATAAAAGATTTAACTGTACGACCTACTGGAGTATCAACAAGATTAAATTTACCATACACCTTGTCATTATCATCAATACTACCTTCGGTCATAACAATGCAAGCATTTTTGAAATCCATACAATTCGGATCTTCGGGATGACCTAAAAATCCTATGTACCAACCTAAATCTATTGCTTTCTTGTAATCATCAGAATTAAATACATACTCCCAAACTTCACGAGTAATGTCTAACCCATTTAGATTAGTTATAGAAGCATCTGCGCATTCGCCGCTAAACTGACCTAGTATCGATTTATTTGTATCTGGCATACTATACGCCTCCTCATTTTAATAACTTAGCTGAAAGTCTAACCATACCACCTAAAGCAAGCGATTTAATCAGCTCTTTTATTATACCGCCCTCAACAGGTTCATCTAAAGATACTTGATTATTTTCGGCTAAGGATTCATAAGTATCTAAGTTTGCTTCTGCTACTTCATCCATATCTGATTGTGATACATCAATTTCTACAACATCATTTGGTTCAATTTCGTAGTATGAATCATTAACTTGCAGCTGCAGCTTACCGTCAAAAGTTTCTGTAATACCTATAGTAAAATTTTTGAATTCATCTATATTTGAAAGTAAATCTAACAGCGTAGCTGGCGTTAATAATAATTCTTCCATATTTGCACCTCACATATTATATACATCATTGCCATTTATACCAATTGAGATCATATATAAATTCTTCTGGATATAATTTCTGCAATCCTCCAAATTGCTCTATACCACCCAATTGTATTTTCCAAATTACTTGAACAACTTCATTGATGCCTACACGTAAAATGTTCCTTTTTATTCTATTTCGATTGTCAGGATTCGACATATCAAAATATTCTTCATTTGTAGGACCTATTCGGTATCCTGCAAGTAGACCATTATTAGCACCATCTGTCCAGTCCCTTTTTGACCACAATCCTGCTTCAGTTATGAATATATAATCCCTACCAGGTTCTCTAAATTGTGCAAGAGCTCCTGTAGATATCATTGCACTAAATATTACATCAATAGTTTTTGGAAACTCTGCTTCATATTCAGGAACAATGTCTCTATATGAAATCTGAGCTCTAGGAAATGTTTCAGATATAAGTTCACAATTTACAGTGGACGGTACATTCGGATTGTACACTGCAGTACCTAATGTAGACTCACTATACTCACCTTCAATAAATGCTCTAAGTAACTTAACATCTTCACAATCTATTATACCATCTTGATTGATGTCAGCAGCAATCGTCTGCTTATCAGATAAATCAATTCTACCACAAGTGAAATCTATAAGCATGAGTAGGTCATTTACATCCACAACTCCATCGAAATTTAAGTCACCTAGCAATACAGGTTGAAGAGCATCAGTAGTTATTTCCCTATCAGCAAACATAGGACCTAGACCTGGATACTCTCTATTATTGTTCTGATTAGAATCATAACCGTCTGCACCGAATCCAGGAGCTTGAGCTAAATAATCCACAAATCTTTCCTCTTCAGTTAGAGTCTCTCCATCCTTATTTTTAGCTATAACACCCACACCCGCAGGAAGACCTTCATCATCTTGTTCCTGATTGATAAGACCCATTGTACCTAATGATATATATCTAGGTACATATTCGCTTAGCATGTCGTAACCTTGATTGAATACTCCATTACCTACTAGATAATGGCCTATACCTGTAAGTAATGAGTTTGTCGCAGCATTATGACCTTGATGAACAGAGGTTACTTTACCACGCTCTAAGTCCAATGTTCGCAATATTATATTTTGACGTATACCTAAATTTCTTAAAGCAGGATCTAAACTCTTCATCAATTCTCCTATTACGGTATTTCTGATACAGTAGATTCTTCATCATGAACTACTGTATCTATACCTCTATATGAATTCAATCCGTATATTGACAAATTATATTTTCTAGAATCTAATTCAGGTTTAACTATTTCGCCTTCGTTGTCAATTCGTCTATGTAAGTTCGGGTTAGTTAGACCATGAGCATCTTTAGCAAGATCATCATCCTCTGCTATTCTAGCTTCTTTTCTATCTACCCATAAATCTTCGTTCATTATATCACCTATTTTTCACTAACTATAAAAGGTCCTATTCTTCATCGTAGGTAGTTATGTTACCATCGTCGTCGACTTTAGTGTATCTTATATTAGAATCATCTAGAGCTATCTTATCGCCTAATTTACCCATTATAGGATTTACAGCAGGTCTAGGTTTAATAATACTTTCTGACCTTTCATCATCAACTACCGTAACATTTGGAGCATGTAATACTTCATTTGACGGTGATTGTGTACTTCCATCTTGATTATATTCTACTTCCGTATAACCTGCAGATATATCTACTAAATGATTGTCCAAATTTCTATCGTATCTTAGATTCAAAGTAGGCTTATCTCTATATGGAGGTTTAAGATAATCATCAGGATATACAGTCGATACATCCTGAGGACCATAACCTAAACTGAATATAGGATCTATGAGTGACTTTGTAACATGTTCATTATTGCATAGCTGTAAAGAATATAATGCTCTCCATCCGGGATTAACAGATCCACTGGGTACAGATTCGCTTTTGCTATTACGATAATATACAGGATTTCTTGTATGGTCTCTATTTACTATATTCTCCGACTCATCCCACATCTTCTGCATCCTTGCATAATCTTCTCGTCTATAGTGGCCAGTATGCGTAGGTCCAATAGATATTCGCATTTCACGCGTATCCGTGAGTCTTGCATCAACTGAAACTTTTGTACGAGCATCCATTCTAACACCTGCACTTTGAAACACATACATTCCAATAGGTCTTACATATTCTATGCAAGCATCAATCGGCTTCTTTGTAGAAAAATAAACTACATCTATGTACCCCTTATCAGTATAAGGGGTAACATATGCTGAGTTTACAGGTATAGATTTGTCTTCCAATCTATCATATAGTATATCATTTTGTTTGCCATATTCAATTATTGAAAATTGAGCAAGATTGCACTCAGCAGCGAGCGTCACACCGTCTTTACTACCTTTATGTCTAATCATGCTCATAAAATACAATAACACTAATCTATTATATGCAGAAGGTAATCTATCATCATATTTGTAACCCATAGTCCAAGCTAACATCCACAATAATTCAGATTTACATCTTAGTGGATCATATAAATCAAAGAAATTAGTAGTATCGAACTGAATTTTAGACAAACATTGCTCAAACCAGTTGATAAAAAATCTAAAATCTGAACTTTCATTATATATTTCAGGGGTTGATATAGATGATATTTTCATTACTTACCTCATTATGTTTAAGACATATACCAAGTCGAAGTCATAGAAGAATATGAATATAAACTAAGACTAGAACCGGCGCCGGAGCCAGGACTAATTTGCTGTACAAGTATTACAGATCTATTATTTGGAATGAGAATTATTCTCATTATTAACTCTTCCGTCATTATAGCACTAGGCATATCAACTATATGCCATGTCGAAGTAGGTTGATAATGAAAATAAAATGCACAAGATTTGTTAAAATGCGAATAACATCTTGATATAAAATCTGCGGTTGACGGAGAACCTGTACCGATCAAACCTAAATCCGATACACTAAATACGTTAGACACATCCGCAGCTGAAGCTTCTTGGCATGTTCGAGCACTATCTGCAGATTTTGCTTGAATGTTTAAAATTGACTTTAACATTATTTACATCTCCTATTTTATTATATAATTAGGTGCAACAATTATGTTATCAATTGTGGTACCCGGATCATTATATCTTGCAAATGATATAAGATTAAAATAATCTATATCACAATCTGTCCAAACAATTCCATAATTTTTAGTTCCTGGCGAACCTAGATCAAAGTGCATTATGCGACTATCGCAATGTTCAACTACATCAATTACTTCGGAATATGTAGGAAGCTGGCCAACTGATCTAGCTGCTGGAGCAAAATACATAGCCAATGCCTCTTTAGCTTTAGCAACTATTGTAGCTGCAACATCTTTAGATAAAGGTTTATACGGATAGATTTGACCGCATACATGCCAATTGAATATCCTCATGTATCCAAATTCAATTTCTACTGACATTGATTGTAATGGTCTGTAGTCGCGTTTAACTAAATCTATAAATTGATACGGAGGTTTGTACCTTATGAATTTAGTAGATTTAGATATCTGTGCATTAGATACTTGCCCTTGACCATAACTTGTATTCTTAAAATCATTATGTATTGCAAAGCACATTGCTGTATAAGTTTTAAAATTTGCTGCAAATACAAATTTGTTCGGATCAGTTGGGTCAAACCCTAAATCTAGAACATTCTTCCAATCATATATAGGTGGACCTGCAGGAAAATCGTAATTAGTTATATACTTCTTTGTCTTCTGGCTCGATGTAAGATTGTCATCATTGTATATTGACATATTATAATCAAGAGCTTTTTGACAATCAATTACTATCCCGCAATCTACACCAGGTTCTCTATTTAGAAATCTATTGTAATCAGGCAGTGTTACTAGACTGTCCCAAGTGTTTATAAAATTTCTACTATTATAATATGCTTCTTTAGCAGTTTCTGGACTTTTACCAGTTACAGCATAAGTATGCGGTAATTCTACAGTGTTAGATAGATTAGACACAACCAAGTCTCCAGAAGTATCTCCAATAGATTGACCAGGTTTAGCAAGTATAAGATTAGACAACACATCTTCGCCTACACAACCTATTACACCTGAACAATCTATCCAATAGATTGTTAACCAGTTGTTATCATAATTCTCTAATTGGTTAAGGTAATTACTTATCTGAACTTGAGCATTAGAATAGTTATCATAAGTAACAGCAAATCTAGGTTCTGGCTGAACAAATTCTGCAGGAGATGCACATTGAATCCACTGTGTAGTTAAGAAATCATCTGAATTTTGCGATGCTCTAGCTTTTACCCAAATTGCTGTAGTATCAACATGTTGTGAAGGTAATGTTATTATGTAATTATTGACCTTTATCTTATTTACCGAATAAGATACACTTTTCAACTCGCCTTCAATTGCAACACGAGTTACACTTTCTGTAGGTTTCAACTTCACAGAATCTGTATCTGCAAATACATCTATGTTTTCTGTTACTACTGTACGTCTACTTCTAGAATCTTTTGAACCATACTTATTAGTAAGCGGTAAAATATTGTATGTTATTACACGCGATTGATTTGTTATGTCAGTATAAGCATTCAATGTTGCAAAATTGCTTCCGTTGAATCCGAAATCTATGCTTATATCATAATCTGAATTATTTGTAAATGTGACTTCTGTTCTTGCTGCGGTATAGAATCCTAGATCGTAACCTATTAGCCCAAATAACTTTTCAGCATTTTTTCTCTGTGATACAGATGGGGCAAATATCTCATTAGCTAAATAATCAAGATTTACTCCAAGCATATCTGCAGCGCTTGCAAGAAACTTGCCTAAAACTACACCAGGATCAGCATCAGCTTCTGGTTTCCAAAGTTCTGTAAGTTTAGGCACCATTTCAAAGAAATCATCTAATATTGATTGATAATCTCTGCTTGTATATTTAATTATGTTTTTAGATGTATCGGCGCTCAATGTTTGACCTCCATTATACCTTTTCTATCATATTATTAAGTGTTACTTCTGCGGTATCTTCAAATACTGTTGATAGTGATATGGTCATCTTCAACTTATTATATTCCTGTGCAATCTGAACTTGATCAGTGCTACCTGTAAACAATAATCCATCGGCAAATTGTGTTTTATCAGGATCTACATAAGGCTCATGCAATCTAAGCTGAGATACAATTCTATCACGAATTATAGCTTTCTGATTAGCATTGTTATATTGCCACAGATGCCGTTTCAACCCTACTCCAAAGTCTAATTCATTATAAAGTTCTGTAGGCTCAGTTAATATGAGCAACTTAGTTCTATTAACTATTGATTTAGAATCTTCGAGCGTAGATACTACATTTCTTGAAACATCGAACATATTCGGCCAAGCTATAGATGTTGTTCTACTCATATTTATTCTCCCACGTTTGTTATAGTAGACTGATAACTACCTCCAGTCAATCCTATAACGAGCATATTACTTCTAGAATCTGACAACGATGCTACCGCAACTATTTCGCCTTCAGACGGTAAATGTGGTAACAACAACGATGGATAATACGGTAACTTGTCATCACGAACATAATTTCTAGCAGTCTTACCATTGTAATCTGTTTGATAATATGCTCCATGAATCGACGGTATTCTTACACGAATTAACAATGTACCATCTCCACTGTATTTGTAATCTTTAGCGTATCCGTATGTTATCACAGTACCGATCCCCTATTTATAATCTTTATAACACGCTGCCCTTGCCATCCACTTAAATTGATAGCATTTACAACATTACTTTTATTTGCACTACCTACTCGTTCCCATTCAATTATATCTAATTTGCCTCCACCCATATCGTGGCCCCATTGAGAACGAGCATCATTTCCTTTCAAATCAGCTATAATTGCATTAAATGAAGCACTGTTTGCAAGAACAACTGTTATGATGTCTCCTACTTTCCCAAATATAGACTTTACAGCTACTAGGTAGTATCCGGAAATAGTAGCGATACCCCTATCGCTTTGTCTTCCTTTATCGTGCCACATGTTAGCAACTTTTCGTTGATTTGTGCCCTTTGACCACTTAGGGAAGAAATATGTGTAGTTTGTATAGTTTCCACATATCCCGGACTGTGATACAGAGGCAGGTATCACCACTTCCATATCATTTGAATTTGAAGTATATGTTGAACCTGTCTGTTGTATCACTATCTTTGACCAATATTGAATTGCTGTTTCTTGTCTCCTTCTGACAGCCCCTTCAATATCTTTAGGTCGCTCAAACTGTCTCACAAACAATTCGGCTGATTGCATTGCACCTGATTGAGTATTTGGCACAGATCTCAATGAATTAAGTAACCCTTTGTTGCAATACTTTCCTTCATTCAACTCCTTCATCAAATAATTCAACTGACCCGTTAAATTATTTGCCCAATCATATCCTACAAATGCAATCATTGCATCTTTTCGTCCTTTATGCCATTGACAAAGTCCTACCGATGTACCACTATCGCCTACAGCCCCTAGATTGAAATTAGATTCGTGTTTTATATTAGCAATTATACCAATTCCAGCGGAAGTAGGTAATCCTTTCTGCTCCAAGAACGATACAATTTCACGAGGTTTAGAATCTAATCCAGATAAATCCGATGATGAACTACCATAAGGTACAGTTATCAACGGACCTATCGGAGACCAAAAATCTACAGCAGATAGTCGTATCATTGATGTTTGTATAGAAGGTTGATAAGAAGAATTTACAAAACATAATTCGCGAGCTATGGCGTCTCGCCTAGACTTTTCTGGTATTATACCTATAGTAAAATTCCCAGTTATTCCACCAGAATTTGCAAATGACGGATCATAACTCACACCCGTAATATTCGCCCCTACTTTATTCCAATACGGTCTAAAATACCCAGTTATGCTTGCATGATTTAATTTATATTGAAATGTGCCAGCTCTACCTTTAGTGCCACTTATGGTTCTATTACCCTCAGCTGTGTATATTACCCCATTACGAACATCTGTAATTATACCAATATGGTCAGATTCATATCTATCATTTCCCCATCTAACTTTACTAGGATTGAATCTGAAGAGTATCAAATCACCAGGTGAAGGGGTAGGAACAGAACCTCTGTACGGACCGTCAAACCAAATACCCATTTTACTGTCTACACCAACTTTTGCTAGATTATGGCACGCAAACTGATTAGGTATTATTACATTTGAAACTCCTGCAACTTTAGCACATGCACATACAAAAGCTGCGCACCAAGCGCTACCATTACTTATACCTGTTATTTGTCTTACCCAACTATGTGCATCTCCCAGATGCGATAATGCTGTATTTGAAAATACTTGCCAAGCGTCTGCCATTGCTACTCACCTAATTGAAAGAATTCTGGCATGAATGTCCCTGTTAGCCTTCCTTGGTCTCTAACATGGTCAATTGTCCATAAGTACCAATCATTCATATGTCTAGCCCAAGTTATATATGATAAAGAACTAGGTCGTGTATACAATCCTATCCTGTTTTTCAATCCAATGTTTTCTAATGTCTCTTTGTAAACATCTAGTATTTGATCGTTTATAGAAACTGTAGATGTCATCCCTAACGACACCCAAGCACCTAATACAGGTGGATATAATCTTATTACATCGCAAAAACATTTTAACTCTTTTTGAGCTTCTATTCTATTTTTAGCTCTGCATACAGTATAAAGAGCAAACGGTAATTTATTGTTACTTGCCCAGTTTGCTTGAATATCTAAATTAGGATTTACGAATTTAGCATACTCAGAATGCCCAGGTGTAAAATATTGGCCAGCTTCCAGCATAACACCGATTATACCTAACTTTGATATACTTGTAAAATTAGGATATTTGATAGATCTATCCAAAGTTATTATGTATTTATTCGCTTTAGAATCTATTGATGATACCACATCATCTATTGCGGCAATATAAGCACCGCCTCCAGAAATATCTACATCGGTTGGACCGGTTACCGTACCTAATTCACTTGAAAACCAAGGAGGTTCTCCAAATCTATTCCAATATGAAGAACTAGAAGCATTTATTGGTCGTTTAACAACTCCATAATCACGACCCATAGATTCAATAACATTTAGATTGTTATCTACTACATACCCTACATGGTATGCTTGGCCTGAAGTATAACATCTAAATACAAAACAGCCTGATCTTAACTGATTTTTAGTTATAGCCCTACATTTATTTTTAAGCCCATTAGCATTTGTATCATAATTTATAAGGCCACATTTTTGAAGTGCCCATATACCTAATCCAGAACAATCAAATGCTTTCAATTTACTGCCATATCCAGCTGCAACTTGTTTTCTCCAAAAATTGATTGCACGCTTTGCATTGGTAGTAGAAGTCTCTCTGCTTCGTATCCAAGACTCTGTTATTTGAGACCCTGTTTGACCTTGAGCTCCCCATACATATATTGAATGATTTGCTACTTCTTGTTCAAGTAGATTTATGAAAGTTTGTAACTGAGCCATCAATTAACCTCATATATACTATTTGGATCAGGTAATAATGTATTGTCATTTAGGAAAGGTGTCGGATCAATTTTATAGTATGTTTTAGATCCAACCCTTACAGGAAATCGTGAATCATCTGATTGTGAATATAAACACTCAAAATGGACAAATTTATCAGCTTTACCTATCTCTACCCCTGATGGCAGAATATCCCCTGGATGCACATACACTTCAACCATATTATCATATCTAAAACAATAGTTATAATTGTATTGAACTATAGCAGATTTATGATAACCATCAGTTCCTACATACAGTACAACACCACTTATATAATTATGCACAATATTTGCTGATATATCCACGCCTGTATGTAAGTTCTTGTTTGAATTTACATTGAAGGATTTAAGTATTTGGCCCTTTGAAAGGGTTATTCTGCAGAATTCAACAGTGTTTGTCATATTTCCTCCAATTTATACTGAAATCATCATATCTTCAAATGTAGGATACATTACACCAAAATCTACCTTTCCAGTGCTTATTATGTTATCAGTTTTAGTGTATGTAGATGACGGATAATTTGAACTACCTGAAACTATTATGCTTTGACCCGCTGCAACTGTGTTTGCAGAGCTTACAACAAGTCTTTGAATCTTTAATGTAGTAGTAAATACATTTGATATCGAATGTGTTACTGACATTATGTTGTATATTCCGGATATAGGCGATAATGTATTACCGGTCATAACAATTAACGATACAGGTTGTGCTACATCGTATTTTTTAACAGATCCTGGAATTACGATTGTAAAGTCTCCTGTGAATTGTGAAGCTATTGCGTTTACATCATTTATTATGTTTGCAGTTTGGAACACATCTGTTAAACTACTACTCCAGCTATTTACAACTTGAGCACCTTGGGCTATAGCATTACCACTACCGTCAACAACGAACCCTACCTGTGAAAAATTCATATCTGTCATATTATATGCTATACCATTATATGATCCAGACAGTGATAATATGTTTGTACTAGAAGTACCAAACTCTAATGTATCACTTATGTGCATACTTGCTAAAGACGCATTGCTCTTATAGTGTATTATTCCAGGTTTAGTGCTTGTAGGAGCTTCTACCCAGTACGAAAATGATGAACATTGCGGTGTAGCATCTACAATACTAGATTTTAGATAACTAGATATCCCCGAAACAGTTACATTATTGATAACTTGGCTTAGCTTTTTAGCTTTGTATGATAAACCTGCCGCATCTCTAGAACCGCTATATGACTTAGATAATTTAAGCAGTCCTGGAAAAGTATCATAGTCATCATTACCGCTGTATTTTCCTCGTATATAAGCATTGAAGCTAATATTCAAAGCTTGGTGATTAACTAGTGTCGGTGCGTCATTATGATCTATATCAAGTTCATAATACGTTGTAGCTTTTGTAGATTTAGCTAAAGCCTCTACAATAGCCGAAGGTTGAACAATCCCGCAAACTTCAGGTATCCTCAATGCAGGTATACTGCTCTGTATAGTAAGTGTAGCTAAACCGGTTATTTCATATGTCATATATTGTCCGTTTGTAGACACTACAAATTTGACTGAAAATCCATCGTATGATAAATATTCATCTATATTTCCATCACTGTCAAGCCAACCAAACACAAAAGAAATCGGTATTCCGCTAGAATCCGAATACTGACTTGCAGACTGAGCAGCACTATACAGCAATGCTTCAAATGCAGATACATTTATTTGTTTAGATGCATCTCCACCCACTATACATCGAAGTGTAAATGAAGTTGCACTTGCTACTTCTGAATTATTTAGCTCTAGTGATGCAAACGGAGATGGTATCTTAAGGCCAAATTCTGTTAGGCTTACACCAGCAAGTGTAACATTTGCAAAATGTTGCTTTTTCATCTTATCATCCTTATTCTATACCTAGATGCAATGTTGTTACAGGAATAGATGATAATATTTCACCAGAACTAAATAGAGATGACACATTTTTAGGTATCATTAACTTTTGTCCCTCTTTCACAGTGAATCCATCATCTATTCGGTTGAAATACGCTATAACCCAAGCATATCTAGGCGAACCTAAAGTTTTACTTGCAATTATATCAAGTCTGTTCTCTTCGGTAGCAAGCACTTCATAATAATCCACATCGACATTCGATTTCAATGGATTTGGTGTTTCCAGTGTCATGCACCTATCTACATCATCTGGACCGTGTATTACCTGGCGAAGATTCTTATATCTGCTAAGATGATCAAAATCTCTACAGAATGAATACTGCAACCCATTGTATTCAATCTCTTTATATGGAACAAGTGTATTGTATCCCGATATATCTACTTTCATATTGAGTCTCCTACTCCATAACTGACTTGTTTCGTATAACATTGTAGTTTAGCGGCTGTAGCGCAACTTCAGTTATAGTCAATTCAAGCTCTACATTTAGATACCAACCATCAGAACCTATAGGTCCATCCCAATGCTTACTAACATCTGTAATTATTCCAGCTATATGCGACTTTCCAGCTATATACAAGATTACATATGAAACATTTATTGCAGCACCGTTATATTCTGGATAGCAATTAGCTTCACAAAATCGTATAAGTTTGTTACACATACCATCAGTATGATCACCAGTCCACATATCTCTATGCATATGAAATGTGTATGTATTTGACCTAGGACCTGAACTTTGGTATATTTGCCAAGGTTCGTATGTGTACATCAAATCTGGCATAGTTGTGTACGATGCAGATACTTTGTCATCCAACTCCTCTGGATATACAGGAAAGTCCATCGATTCATTCGACAATGACGAATATAGTGTAACTTGCCCCCAAGGTATCCTGAAATATTCAAATGGGTTTGAATTTTTAACTGTACCTGCAGACAAATTTGCATTTCGTATAGAGCTATATTCATTAAATATTGAAGGATCAACTGTACCTGTTGAATATAGTTGATCCATAGCTTTCTTATATATATCATTTGATATAGGTTTACCATTGCCCAAAACTTGTACAGAATCTGGTATAGTTATAGTAGACGGTATCTGAAGCATATCTGGAATTGTACCTATATTGTCGAGCAATTTCCAAGAATTTGTTGATCCTAATGCTACAGTTTCAAATATATCCGAATCTTGGGTATACTTATTTAGTATGTTAGCCTTTTGACTATTTGAAACAGATTTACTTGAAGCATATATGCTGTTACATATATCGTTGAATTTCTTACCTATATTTCGGCATCGAGTCAATCCGTTAGCTACAAGTATAGATTCTACATTCTGCTCTCCAACCTTATCAACAAGATCTAAAAATTTATCATTTTTATCTAAATTTACAAATTGCAATCAATTGACCCTCCTCATGTTACAGAATAATTACCTTCAAGTCTTAGATACTTCATAACATGACCTTCACCAAACATAGTAGGCGATCTATGATCAAGTTTACTTGCAGGATACTTTTTTAACCACACTTTACTTATGTTTAAACATTCCTTAGAAGCTTGTAATGTAAATTCGTCATCTACATTATCTAATCCCATAGGAATTAACAAATCATGTATATCAATTTTTCTACTATTAGGACCTATTACAGATCCTATCATATATGAATAAACCCAATCTGGTAGCTTGAATTCCGATTCGTTACAGTTCTTCAACATATCTATATGATAGCTTATATTGCTAACTAAAGTATCATAATCGGATCTCAATGATTCATCAACACATGGATAATTATCGTAGAAATAACATTCATCAGAATTATTTAAGAATGCATCACACATCTCAGAATCAGATATTAGATGATAGGGGTAATTGGGCAGATACCCCTCTTCAATATACTTTATTTTTATTATATCATGAATGAAAGACATCTGCCTGTACCTCCTATATTATAATACGCTACCGTCAAATACATGGAAACTTTTACTTTCCCATCCATCAATAGGTGTACCTAAAGGTAATCCTACAACAGCTGTAACATGAGTAGCTACTACATAGAATGATACTACACCTGAAGCGTATGGTTTATCGGAATAACTATCACATGCTTGAGTAAGTGCAGTAAAGTTTGTATTCAATATCATATATCCATCTGGTTGATTATCTGGACCAGATGTTACATATGCGTTTACAAACGATCCAGTTATCTTAATTTGCTTTGTTAGTCTTGTCAAAGGATAAACTAATCCAGAACCTTGAGGTAATACAAACTCTGAAGAAATCACGAATGAGCCTTCTTGTATATTAGAAGTCGTTTCATTACTTACATATAACCCTGCGCCTATGATATTTCCATCCGATCCGAATGTTATACTCTTAAGTGCATATACATAATGATTATCATTTTTAACTGAAGTGTTCCAATAATCCATATCTTCTGTGATTATTGGAGCATCTATTTCAGTTACAGTCATGCCATTAACTAAAAGATTAGGATCTGAATCATCAAATTGTTCATACCATAATGACAATCCTGATATATTTGTAGCATAATCTAAAATAGCTGCATCGTAATAGAGATTTGAATTGTATATATTTAATACTGGACTACCGGTATCTGTTGTAGGTATATTTGAATCTATCCTAACTTTCTCGCAATTGCTTACATTTATAGTTATGTTGCTATCACCTGTACCATTTATGTGAATATATACAGAAGTATTGAATCGGCTATCAATATCATATATATTCAATGTTTGAGGTGTATCGGAAGCTGCTAATTCAAGTGTTATATTGATTACATTTGGTTTATCTTTTGCTGCTTGCGTAGCATTAGGAAATGCAACTCTATCATTTATGTACTCATCTAATATTTGTTGCAATTCTTCAATATTTAAACCTGTTGGGCATATATAATCTTCTCCAAGTTGATATGCTAAAACACCTGTACGAAGTAATTCATAATCTAACAGCTGCAAATATCCTTGGTCGTTTCTATATATGTATCCATTGTCAAGCGCAGTATCTGGTACATTGTAAAACCCACCAATTACATCTTCCTGAGCAAGCGGAACTTGACCTAATAGAGGTATTGGATCGCAGTATGTCCGTTTAGACGATTCTGCTACAGTATAATAATACACTGAATAATCTTCTGAATCTGGTTGATATACAACGTATTTAAAATAATCTGTATCTACTATTCCGTTCCAATTGTTGTCTTCAATTGCCCAAATTTCCTTATTTATTATATCATGATCTGTAGTATTAGGAGCTTCACCATCGCTACTATCTTTAGAGCTCAATTCAATACCTTTAAGAGCAGTAGGTACAACCATGCTATTATCCACTTTACTATAGAATTTAACTTTAGTTACAGTTCCAGGTATTACTACACGCATTGTAGGTACACCAGTTGAACTATCAGTTAACATGTAAGTGATAGTATAATCTTGCCCTACTATTATGTAGTCCCCTACATTCCAGCTTGGATTTATAGGTGGGATTGAATCATCTGCATGTAAGGATTCAATATAACCTCTTTGTTTACCTGCAGGATAGTTAAATAATGAATTTATCTTATTTAGTACAGATTTTACTTGTTTGGTATAATTTTTAGTTATAGTACCTGATGTATTAGATGCAAAGTCTGCTACAGGTAAATCTAAGTATCTGGATGCATAATATTGATTACTTCCATCTGTCGATGTCATACCATCAACTTGCTTATGTGGCACTTTAAGTTGTATAGCACCTGTTAAAGATACTCCAAACTCTGCTTGGCGTTCTAAAGGTTTATCTGGTGTAAATTTCGGATTAGCGTCCCACACCATCAAGCTATCCGTAGAATCACACCAAGTATCGTTGCCAATTGATGAGTCATATCCCTTCCCAGCAAATGTGTATAGCTTCTTAGGATTTAATCCAGTACGAGTAACATATTGATCGGACAATAACTTATCCACATTGCTCAATCTGTCTGATGGTATAACCTGGCACTTAGATGGATAGTTATTGATTAGATTTGTGATTGACCCATTTATGTATTTGAAAGAAGCGAGTTTAAGATGAGCTGTAACGCTGTTAACATCTTCCGGGACATCTACAGGTAGCTTAAATTCACTTTCTGGAAGTATTACAACCTGTATGCCCTCATACATATTCTTATCGTTTTCAACCATTATAGCACCTGCCATAGTAGCTTCTGTGCTATACATTGCTCTAATACCGATACATAAGTTTCCAGATAGTTTTATAGAACCTTCTTTTTCAGCTCTAGCTCGTGCTTGATTTAGATCTATTGTAACAGAGGTGAGGCTTTCTACATAATGCCCATTTATCAATCCTCTACCTGGAAGAATCTGAAGTACAGTAGAACTGATTGCTGTACCTAATTCATCCGAAAGTATCTGAACTTTAAAATCTTCCTCCCCATGTACATATGATGGACCTATCATATATTTTACTGATTCAGGCGTAGCTATACTTTCTCTGGATCTGAGATTGTACTCAGACATAAGTTGTCCACCACCAACTGAATTAGCTTGGGGAAAGATATTTGTGCTAACGGTTGGAAATACTATGAAGTTCAAAGTTTATATCCTCCTATATTTACGGTGTAGGCGTTGTAAGCCCCAATGATAATGCAGAAAGTGCATCAGGCAGAGATAGCCCTCCACTAACTTTATTGTTTTGCTGCATTATAGCGTTAACTACTAACAATATTTGACTCAGAAGTGTATTTGTTTGCATTGTAGGATCTGTTAGATCTTTTGCAGTAGTTGTAAGTGCAGTAGCTAATGCGTATACAGCAGCTTCGGCACCTTTCTTCTCAGATGTCTGAATTTTTGCCACATCGCTTGCAGAATACTTTTTATAAAATGTATCATATATACTGTGCTTTATATAATATTCATTCCAAGCGGTCATAAAATCGGTCATCCACTTATGCAGCTTATTCAAAAGAATATCGTTAGACATCTGAAGCTGTTCTATTATTAAATCATCTTTAGTTATTACATCCTTCCAGAATGTTTCTTCAGTTCGTTTTCTTTCAGCTTCTTGTTGAGAAGCTTCCTTAGCTTGCATATTAGTAAATTGAGCCTCTATCTGAGATTCGGTATACCCAGCTTCTTCAAGTGCAGCTTTGAATTGAGATTCATTTTGATATTGGCTAACTGCATGAGCTCTCCAACCTTCGTACCCCTTCTTTTCCTCAGTGTTATACTCACGCATAACTGATTCAGATAGTAAATTGTCAAGCTTCTTATTTACCTTTTCTTGAGCTGCAACTGTAGCAGATAATGTAAGGGGACTCTGTAGATTTGATGCACCAGATAGTCTTGTTCTAGAAATTGCACCCGCATATGATTTGCTTACATTTCCCCAAGTATATTGAGAAGATAATTGTTTCTCACCGTTAAGTATATTAGATATTCTAGATATACCATTCGAGAGCTTTGTTGCACCTTCAATTAAAGCTTTGCCAGCAAAATATGTAGTAGACAATGCTCCAGTAACTGAACTATATGCTAAAGCATTAAATACATTTGATGCAAATTGTCGTCCAGCAGATGCTGACCAATATCTAGACGTACCTCCCATAAGGCTCACAAGATTATTCTTCTTGCCTATACCCAAATCTTGATTGTAAGTTGTAAGCGCTCGCATAGCTTCAGCATTACCTGAACCTACTTTGCCCAATTCAAGTAATTGCTTTATATCCTCTTCCATGCCTTTTGCTTCGGCAGCTGTGCCAATCAAATCAGCTAATTTACGGAAGAACGCAAATGGATTTAAGAAATTAACTATATTCTGAACCCACTCAGTTAGTTTCATAAGTAGATCTTCAGTTGAACCAGTTAATTCAACTGCATATGTAGATTCCTGCAATTCACGAGCAATTTGCTCATTCCACATATGTTCTTGAATAGATCTAGCTGCAGCATTATCCAATACATAAGATAGACCTTCTTCTAACATGTATTGATTTATTTGCTGCATTTTAAGCTGTTCAGCAGTAGTTGTAGTTTCCCCAGATGCAAGCAATGCCATGTTTTCTGACAATGCTTTATCGCTTACATTCATTCGTTTTATTTGATCTGCAAGATAGTTAAAATCTACCCTTGCAAACGCATCCATCGATATTCCAAATACGGATGCAAGAGCCTCAGCTCTTTCCATGAATGCATCGCCGTTTATATTTTGAAGGTTGCCTAAACCTTCAAACATTGCAGAAACCACACCTTGAGGATCATTAGCAAGCGCTCTAAGAAAATCAGTATTAGATGCGTTTATGCCCGCCATAGATCTAAGAGCAACAACCTGATCTGAATTTCCTCCAATAGCTGCTTGAACTACTGCATCTGTAAAAGCTGTAGCTAAATCAGGGGCTATAGCTCCCGTAACACCTGCAACAGATGTAAGGACAGAACCTATGTATGCTGCATCGCCTGTTCTACTTGTTTGTGCTATCTTAACAGCAGATTCAAATAATGATGAAGCATCTTTAAGGCCTGTTGAAAATCCACCAGTAAGTTGTCTACTTGTATATAGTACATTACTTGCAAACAGCTCTAACTGAGTGTTAGCATACGAAATTGCTTCAGCTTCGGATTTACCGTTCTTTATTGCATTAGCAGCAAGCGATGCATACGTATCAGCATATCCGAAGAAATCCTGTGTAGGAACTGCAGCATTTAGTTTTGCAGCTGTATATGCGAACTCTTCAGCTACCTTACCTGATAATCCACTCTTAAGTACATCTGCAAGACTTGATGTTATGTCTGCAGTAGATATAACTTTTGTAAGACCTTCACTTCTTAAACGAGTAGCAAAGTTGCCTAACAAATTTTGTAAATCGTCTTTGCTATATCCTTGCGTACCATTTATAACACGTATGTTATTGTCCCAAGCATCATAAAGCTCTTCTGCAGCATTTTTAAGTATCTCGAACGGCTCTCGTATCATGGTCTCAAAATCGGACTTTCTACGATCCTGAGCAAATTCAAGATTCTTCTTCATGCTCTCCATATATCTATTAGATATTTTCTTGAGCTTATCAAAATATTCTGTAACAGCTTGAATTGCAGGTGCTAATATAGCCAATGCTGCAATTATTATCAATATGTAAGGGTTTGCTGCTGCTAAACCAGATGCAAATGTACCGGCTACACCCGCAAGCGCAGATCCACCA
>ULMG01004302.1_pt1 | contig 34416 bp, 26 predicted proteins | sample 1951601 | NCBI WGS metagenome assembly ULMG01 (sample SAMEA4835545, study PRJEB28245) | human gut metagenome | biome: gut microbiome; material: fecal sample | place: Denmark | collected 2008
CGGCATGTGACAATCACAAATGAGATGTCTGCCAAGATCCCGTGCTGGGATGACCTTGTGAAAGGGGAACTGGTGAAGGATATGGCACTTCCCATGGCAGAGGAAACGGCGGAAATTCCTGATTTCACGAAGATCAAAAGCCTCTTTTCCTTATGGATGCGTGTGCTTCCCGCTTCGCCTGCCTTCTACGGGCGCGGCAGCTTTGGCCGCGTCTATGAAAAGACCATGACGGGCGTCAGAAAGACCGCAGAGAAAGCGCTCTTTGATTCATCAGCCGTTTACGTCGTGGGCGGCGGGAAAGACAGCCTGGAGCTTGCCTCCGTTTCTTCCGTGCATCTCGTGATCGAAGGGCTCTCCGAGGGGAAGCTCTACACAGATCGCGGCGACTGGTGGCCGATGAGCCGTTTCCTCGCTGCACTTCTCGATATGACGGAAGAGGAAGCGGCGGACAGCTCTTACACCGTGCGCGCCTTCCGCGAGGTGGTGCTGCTCGCTATACACCTTCTCCGTACAGGGAATGCTATCCCCGAGCTGGTGCGTGTGGATGAGAATGCGCTCTCCATCCGTTGGATGCCGACCGAGCAGGATGCAGGCACGGCGGAAGCCATGGGGATCCTCTCGAAATGGGTGACCCCTTCCATGGCAGAGATCGCGCGATACAGAGAGAAGAGATGCTTTGCCAGAGAGCCTGCCGAGGCGGCACTTTCACTTTTCCTCACGCACTTGATGCAAAACATGGCGAAGAAAAATTTCGCAGACGATCCCGTCTATGATCTTTTCTTCATGGGAGAGCCCCTGATGGCGCGGGAAGGAAGGCCGCACCCCGAGGCTGACGGCATCGCATCCTGGCTATCCTATTTCCACCTGAGCGCCGCCCGCTGGCAGCCTGTGCTTCTCGTGTCAGATGATCCGAAAACAAAAGCCTTTCGCCTGGATCTCTCCGTCGTAGACAGTGAGGACAGCGAAGGGGACGCAGTGCCGCTCGCAGATGTCTTCACGAAGGATGACTATGATGCCTGCCGCTACCAGATTTTAAAGGATATGGACCTGCTTTCTTCCCTTGTGACCGGCATGGAAGACTACATGGACAGCGAAGGAAGGACACCGATCTCCTTCACGGCGGAAACCTTTGCCCCTTTCCTTTTGGAAGCCATCCCGGCCATGCGTCTTCTGGGCGCGCGCGTCATCCTGCCGAAGTCCTTGCAGCACCTCATCCGTCCGAAGAAGACACTCCGCCTCAAAAAGAAAGAGGAGGGAGCCGCGCATGCACCGTCCCTCCTCTCTTTGGAAGACATGCTCGACTTCGACTGGCAGATCGCCCTTGGAGACGAGCGGATATCCCCGGAAGATTTCGAAAAACTATCCGTCAAAGCAGGCTCCCTCATCGCATTCAAGGGGCAGTACCTCTACGTGACCGAGGCAGATCTGAAAAAGCTCGAAAAAATGTGGCAGCATCCTGTCTCCCTCAAGAGGGAAGAGCTCCTCCGCATCGCTCTCGAGGGCAGCTATGAAGGCGCGGAGATCACCATGACGAGCGAGGTGAAGCGACTGCTCTCCTCCATGAAAGAAGGCGAGCCCGTCGCGCTGCCGGAAAATGTATGTGCGACACTTCGCCCCTATCAGAAGCGCGGCTATGCGTGGCTTTACAACAACAGCCGCCTCGGCTTCGGCAGCATTCTAGCCGATGATATGGGCCTTGGGAAGACCCTTCAGGTCATCACCTTCCTCGAAAAGCTCCGTGAAGAAGGACGCCTTGCCAAGAAGAAAGCACTCATCGTCGTGCCGACGAGCCTTCTCTCCAACTGGCAGGAAGAGATCGCCCGCTTCGCACCTCTCCTCACCGTTTTCCTCTATTACGGCGCCAAGCGCGACCTCGCTGATTTCCATGGGGACATCCTTCTTACCACCTATGGACTCCTTCGAAGCGACCAGGAGCTTCTCAAAAAGAAGAAATGGGAAGTCTTCATCATCGACGAAGCACAGAATATCAAGAATCCTGACACCGCCCAGAGTCAGGCCGTCCGCGGCATGAAAGCGCCCATCCGCATCGCAATCTCCGGCACCCCCGTCGAGAACAGCCTCAAAGAATTCTGGTCCATCATGGAATTTACGAACAAAGGCTACCTCGGCAGCGCGAAGACCTTCCAGACCCGCTATGCGAATCCCATCCAGTACGAGCAGGACAGAAAAGCAGCCGAGCGCTTCAAAAGCATCACCGCGCCCATGCTCCTGCGCCGACTCAAGACAGACAAGACCATCATCAGCGACCTTCCCGATAAACTGGAGCAGGACGAGTACACCCTCCTCACCCCCGCGCAGGCCGCTCTGTATCACCAGACCGTAGAAGAAAGCCTCCGCGTCATCAGCGAGCAGAAAGACGGAGACAAAGCCTCCCTCTTCAAGCGCCAGGGCCTCGTCCTGCAGATGATCCTCGCCCTGAAGGAGATCTGCAACCATCCCGCCCTCTTCACCAAAGAGGACAACTGGGATCCTGCCCTCTCCGGCAAAGCCGAGCGTCTCCTCGATCTCGCAGAAAGCATCCAGGCCAGCCGTGAAAAGGCCCTGATCTTCACCCAGTTCAAGAGCATGGGCGACAAGCTGGCAGATCTCCTCGAGAGCAGGCTGGGAGAACGTCCGATGTTCCTCCACGGCGGCTGCTCCCTCCGGGAGAGAAAAGACATGGTGGACCGCTTCCAGACCGACCCGAAGGCGAGATTCTTCATCCTCTCCCTGAAAGCCGCCGGCACCGGCCTCAACCTCACCGCCGCCTCCCATGTCATCCACTACGACCTTTGGTGGAATCCCGCTGTAGAGTCTCAGGCGACAGACCGCGCCTACCGCATCGGACAAAAGAACAACGTCCTCGTCCACCGCTTCATCACCAAGAACACCTTCGAAGAAAAGATCAATGAGATCATCCAAAAGAAAAGATCCCTCGCCGACATGACCGTCTCCGTCGGCGAAAGTTGGATAGGAAATATGACGGATGATGAGCTTTCCAAGATATTCCAGTGAGAGGCTAAGAGACATTAGACGTCAGAGGTCAGAAGTCAGAGGGCGGAGATCAGAAATCAGAAATCTGAAGTCTGAAATCTGGAGCCTGAAATCTGAACTCTGACGTCTCCAAGTCTTTAAGTCCCACATACATAAAAAGAGCATGCCGACTAAATGAAGCATGCTCTTTTTATGTATCATCATAATGATACCGGCAGGCAATGATGATGATCTGATCCATTTCCAAAGCATAGATTAACCGGTCCTTTTGATTGATCCGGCGGCTCCAGAAACCAGATAAATCCCCTGTCAGCGGTTCGGGCTTTCCGATGCCCTCATTACCATTTCTCTCGATATCTTTCAAAAGCGTATTGATTTTACGCAACGTCTTCCGGTCCTCCGTCTGCCAGTACAGGTAGTCTTCCAAGCCAATATCCGTGAATGCTTTATTCATCTTCAATCAAGTCTCTCTTTTTACACTGCCCCGCCTTGGCTTGTGCGATACTGGTGAGAAGCCTGTCGTAGTTTTTCTTCGAAGCCCGCACATACAGGTTTTCCATCAGATTGTTATACGACTCCTCTGACAGTACGACCACATTCCGGTTGTCCTTGCGTGTGACGATAAGCGTTTCCATATCATCGCAGCAAGCATCGAAAGCATATTTCATATGGCTGCGGAGCGTGGAGTAATTCATGGCAATCATGTCAATCCCATCCTTTCTTGTACCATTTTCTGTACTTATTATAGGAAGAAATCAGATTTTTAGCAAGCAGAGGGACTAAGAGACTAGGAGACTGAGAGACGTTAGACATTAGACATAAGAGGTCAGGAGTCTGATGTCTCGGCATCTTTCATCGACAAATATTTGCAGACCAGCGGCTTTCTTTCTGCGTTTTATAACAAAATATGATATAATATGAGCGTAAAAATGCCACAGGGAAAATGACAAACCGAGCGCTTCTTTACTGAATTTTCGTAAACGAAAAATTTTCCGGGGGGGGAAAAAAAAACAATGAACCTAACCCCTTTTTTAGACTAGGAGACTAAAAGACTTGAAGACATCAGACATCTGATGGTGATTGTTATTTTTCCAGACTCGCAGTCTAAAGTCTCCGAGTCTAACGTCTCATAGTCTCATATACAAGAAAGAATACCACCACATGAACAACCCTAAATACCACCATTCCATTTCCTGCGCATCCGCCGCCGCATTTTTCTACCTCATCGGCGACTACATCGCCCTCGTCTTGGCGGGGATACTCTCCCTCGCCATTCGAAACCTCCTGATCACCCACACCACCTATCACATCGACCCCATCTACCAATATTTCTGGGTACCGCTGGTCTACATGGCCTTTATCCTCTATGAGGGACTCTATGGGAAGCGCATGCTCATCTACCAGATGATGAAAAAATTGCTCCGGGCTTCCCTGGGCGGCACCGTCTTCTCCATCATCCTCATGTTCCTTGCACAGGTGGCGGGGGACGTATCCCGTTTCTACGTCATCCTCTACACCGCGATCTCCTTTGCCCTGCTCTGCCTCTTTCGCGTCATTCTGGCGAAAGGAATGAAGAAATCGAAAGCCTTCCAGATCCCCATCCTCATCGTCGGGGCAGGAAAGACCGGCGAAGTCATGGCACGCCAGATACAGAATGATACCGGCATGCGCTACCGCATCGTCGGCTTCCTCGAAGACCATGAGCCCTACGACAAGTCCTGCAGCATCCTTGGCGGATTTGGTGACATGGAGCGCGTCATTCGAGATACCGGCGTCCAGCATGTCATCATCGCAGCCCCCGGCATCCCGCAGACACAGCTCTCTTCCCTCATCTATCAGGCACAGACCCTCGTGAGGAATGTAGGCGTCGTGCCGAACCTCGTCGCTGTCCCCATGTCGAATGTGACCGTAGAGTCCTTCTTCGATGCGAAGATCATGGTGCTCCAGATCCGGAACAACCTCGCCCGGACATCGAACCAGATCGCCAAGGGTCTCTTCGACCTCGCCGCCACCATCTGCGGCGGCCTTCTGATCTCGCCGATCCTTCTCCTCATCGCAGCATGGGTTTATCACGACTCTCCGGGACCGGTCATCTTCAAGCATCGCCGTGTCGGCAAAGACGGGAAAGAATTCAACTGCTACAAATTCCGCTCCATGTGTACGAATTCACAGGAAGTCTTAGACCACCTCCTCGCGACCGATCCGGTGGCGAAAGAAGAATGGGATAGAGAATTCAAACTGAAGAACGATCCCCGTATCACAAAGAGCGGCGCCTTCCTTAGAAAGACCAGCCTCGATGAGCTGCCCCAGCTCCTGAACGTTTTGAAAGGCGAAATGAGCCTCGTCGGACCCCGCCCCATTATCCAGAAAGAAGTCCCGCGGTATGGGAAATATATCAAGGAGTACTACTCCGTCCTCCCCGGCATCACCGGCATGTGGCAGACCAGCGGACGCAGCGACATCGACTACCCCGAGCGCGTACAGATGGACAGCTGGTACGTGCATAACTGGAGCGTCTGGCTGGATCTCGTGCTTCTCTGGCGTACTATTGCAGTTGTTCTGAACCATAAAGGGGCATATTGAGGGAGACGTTAGACATTAGACTTCAGACGTTAAATGGCCGAAGTATGATATCTAAAGTCTCAAAGTCTGGCAAGGGTATAAATAATAAGATATTTTGAGAGGTAAATATATGAAACCATTTTCTGTTTTAATGTCTATATATAAGAACGAAAAACCGGAATACCTTCGAGAATCTCTGGAGAGCATTTTACAGAATACAGTGTGTCCAGACGAAATTGTTATGGTTAAAGATGGGCCACTTACGTCTGAATTAGAAGCGGTATTAGATGAATACCAAAGAAAAACGGGATTGTTTCATTTTGTGATTCATTCGAAAAATCTAGGGTTAGGACTTGCTCTACGGGATGGGCTGGTCGAATGTCGTAATGAACTTGTGGCACGTATGGATACTGATGATATTTGTTGTGGGGATCGCTTTGAAAAACAACTTTCATTTTTGAATGATAACCCGGACATTGCTGTGGTAGGCTCTTACGTGGACGAATTTCAGCAGGATGTCAGTCATCCGTATAGTGTGATCATCCTTCCCACAGACGATAAAGCTATTAGACGTTTTGCTAAAAGAAGAAATCCGCTGAAACATCCGACTGTAATGTTTAGAAAAACTGCGGTTATTCAAAGTGGCAATTATAGGCATTTCCTATGGATAGAGGATTATGATTTGTGCATTCGTATGCTCCTCGCAGGCTACAAAATGGCAAACATTCCAGAAATCTTGGTACACTATCGAGCTGATGTCAAACTGTATGGAAGAAGAGGCGGCTTAAAATACTTGAAGCAGGATCTCAAGTTTCAAAAATTTATGCTGTATAGTGGATTTATTGGGAGGAAAGAGTATGTAGTGAACTGCTTGGGGCGTTCAGCTGTACGGCTTATGCCAAATGCATTGAGAGCATGGGTCTATCGTACCTTTTTAAGAAACTCTGCAAAAGCGGATACGATGTCCATAGGGGGGAGGACACGATAGCCGCAAGTCCACATATGGCGGACCTTGCACAGGGAAATCGGTATGGGTTCCCTGCCTGCTTCCTGAATGGGAGGCATGCGCATGACGGGATATTTGCAGAAATCAGGAAGTGGCAGAAGACTGTGCTGGCTATCCCTTTCTAGTTTACATGACCCAAGATGCTAAACTAGCTGATGAGTACACCATCCGGAACTTATTGGATGCCTTTGATGACCCCAAGGTGGGCTGTGCTTACGGCAGACAACTGCCACACAAAGATGCCACCGTATTGGCGGCTCGCGCAAGGGCTTTCAACTATCCGTCAGAGAGCCGAGTAAAGAAACTTGAGGATGCATAGCAGCTCGGGATCAAAGTTCCGCTTATTTCAGATACTTTTGCGGTCTATCGTCCAGAAGCGCTGCGGCAGGTTGGCGGCTTCCCTTCAGATGTCATATTGGGGGAAGATAACTATGTGGCGGCGAAGATGGTACTTGCCGGCTGGTACAACGCGTATTGTGCGGAAGCGAAGGTGTATCATTCTCACAATTACACGATCCTGCAGGAGGTTCGGCGGTATTTTGATACTGGAGCTTTCCATGCTATGAGCCATGGATCCGTGGCTCCTTTGGACAGGCGGAAGGAGAAGGCGTTCGTTTCGTCCTGGCAGAATTGGTGTATCTCATGAAGCATAAGCCTCTTCTGGTGCCATCGACATTTTTGCGTGATGGGTGCAAGTTCCTCGGTTACAAGCTGGGGATGAATTATCGACGGCTTCCTGCTTCGGTTAGAAGAAAGTGCAGTATGACGAAGAGGTATTGAAAGTAAATTTCTCCGTTCGAATGATTCGAAACTTTTAAAGAAACAGTTGTTATGGGATTGTTGATTACAAATTTCCAATTATACAATGGTATTTAGCATCTTTCGCATTGAATGTGAGAATATGGTGTATTCTGATGGATAATAAAAAGTTGACTGAAATAAAAACGTGCATTGATAGGTATCAATGCATCTCTTTTGACATATTCGATACCATTGTCAAAAGAGATTGCTACAAGCCGACAGAGCTGTTTCGTCTTATGGAAAAAAGAATAAATGAGAAATTTCACATAGAGAGTTATTTCGCCATTCGAAGAGTGCAGGCAGAGAAACGAGCCGTGGAGCAAAGCAGAGTGGGGGAAATCACGCTGGGTGAAATCTATGAGCACTTGGATTTGCAGCTTCCCGCTGGTGATATAGAATGGATCAAGCAGCAGGAACAGGATTTTGAATGCGAATTCTGTCAGTGGAATCCCCTGATGAAGCCTGTATACGAATATTGCCGGTCTCAACATAAAAAAGTCATACTGATTACAGACATGTATCTTCCCCGAAAGTGCATTGAGCGAATATTAGAGAAGTTGGGGATACGATGCGAGGCACTGTTTGTTTCCTCAGAAGTAAAACAACGGAAAAGCAGGGGCGGGTTATTCCGCTATGCATTGAGCAGGTTAGGACTGAAACCAGAGGAAGTATTTCATATAGGAGATAATAGAAAAAGCGATTTCCTTATGCCCAAACTGTTAGGCATGCATTCCATACATATTCCGACGGAGGCCAAGTTGAATTTATTTATTGATAGAAGAGCTTACAAAGCGGATTCTTCCTATGCGGATTTGTGTGCTTTTATCAATGCCCATGCAGCTACACATGATTGGGATGCCATTCACCCATCAGAACCGTCTGATTACTTCTCGCAGGCTGGTTATGAGGCAGAGGGACCGGTGCTTTATGGTTTTATTAAGTGGTTGGAGGATCGATTCAGAAAAGACGGGATTGAGAAAGTGTTTTTCCTCGCCAGAGATGGACAACTCATGCAGGAGGCATTTGCGAAGCTCAGAAATGGAATTCCGTGTGAATATATGTATGCATCTCGTCGCGCTCTTATCGTACCGATGTTATGGATGGATGCAGAATTGGAACACCTTGAAAAGAATATGACTCTTCCGCTCCTCATTACCATCAAAGCATTGATTAAGAAACTCGGGTTGGCATATCAGCCGTATGATACCGCTTTTAAAACGATAGGTTTTGATTGTCTGAAAACATATAATCGGCATGAATTGCTGAAAAATCAAAAATTTAATGAAATCTATGAGCAATACGTGAAGCAGGATGTGATCCGAAATTCCAAAGAACAGTATGATTTATTGCTGCAATATCTGAAACAGATCCATTTTAAGGGTAAAACCGCTATTGTAGACATTGGATGGTTCGGACATATGCAGGCGGCACTTGAGAAAATAATAAAGGTGGCTAACATTCCAGCGGATATTCATGGTTACTATTTGGGCTTGACGCCCATTTCTTCTCTTCTTGGTAATATGCAAGCATCAGGATACCTGTTCGATAAAGGGAAACATGAGGCGGTAGCAGAAAAGGAAGCAACGTTTAACTCTATTGTGGAAGCCCTCTTCACTGCGGATCATGGCACAACACTGGGGTATCAGAAAGAAAATAAGGAAATTATTCCAGTTTTGGATGCATGGGAGTATGAAAATCCGAAATTACAGGGGAACTATACTTGGATTCGCGATGCCCAGAAGGGGGCGCTGACCTTTATTGATGATGTGCTGGGAAGTCAATCTGGGCAAATTATTCTTGAAAATATGGATTCGCGATCAGCATTTCTAAATTGGATTCAACTGGGATGCTATCCATCCTCTCGCTGTGCGGATTACTTCGGAAGCCTGCATTTTGAAGATGATGGGGTTCAGCTTTTAGCTATTCAGGGAAGTGGAATAGGTTATCTCGTTTCTCCGAAGAAATTGGCTCATGATTTTGTAAAATCGGCTTGGCGGGTTGGATTTCTGACAAGATCTTTCGGGGCTTGGCCTGGGAGATATATGGTGTATAAGCGGATTCGGCGATTGGCACATAGAGTGGCGCGGTGATTTTTGTGAGACTGTGAGTGTTTATAGTTTAATGGGAAGAGCAATGATATGAAAATTTTAACTGGCCTAGTAACCTTTAATCCTGATATAGATAGATTGCAAGAGAATCTCAGCGCGATTGTTTCTCAGGATACGGATATTCTGATTTTTGATAACGGTTCTAAAAACTTTAATGAGATAGAAAATCTCGCTTCAAGTTTGAATTGTAAGACTCTAGCGGTCAAGAAGAATAGAGGTATCGCTTATGGACTTAAAGTAATCATGGATTATGCTATGGAAAATGATTATGAATGGGTTTTGTCATTGGATCAAGATTCCGTCATAAGTAAGAAATTAATTAATAAATATAAGGCATATGCTGAAGATATTAGAATTGGTGCAATAACATGTTATATAATAGACCGAAATTTTGAGGAATCTGCTGATCAAATTTTCCGAAAAGGAGAGGATGAAATAAAACAAGTCAAAAAGTGCATAACGTCGGGGTGCTTCATGCGAGTGGCCGCTTATGCTGCAACCGATGGATATGATGTTTCGATGTTTATAGATTATGTTGATTTTGATATTTGCTATGCTTTATTAAGAGCTGGATATCAAATTATCAAAATTCCGTTTGAAGGACTTTTACATGAAGATGGGCATGGGACTAATGTTTCTTTCTTTGGGAGAAAATGTATTATGTACCATAAATCGTCATGGAGAAGGTTTTATATGATGAGGAATGAAATATATTTGTCAAAAAAGTTTCCCGAAATACAGTCTCCATTTATTACGACATTGCGCTGTTTATGTAATATGTTTTTGGTTTTTGTGTATGAAGAAGATAAAGTTGATAAACTTAGAAATGGGTTAAAAGGAGTTATACAGGGGATAATGATGGAAGTTCCCAAAAGTGCTAGATAATACGGTGTAATGATGAAAGAAGAGAAAAGTATTACCGATAAGAAAGAGATAATTCGCTACGTTGAGTATGATGCACAAACCTTCATGAATTTTATTGAGCATAAGGAACAAGAGAGCGTTGCTTTGACAGAAATTTTGAAAAGTATACTTGAAAAATGCTTTATTCTCATGTTTTCTCTTAATGGTGGCGCAGTGATTACCACATTGGCTTTTCTGGGGAATGTCATTTCTAAAGATTTCCATCTTTGGAAAATAACGATACCATGGATACGATATTCATTAGTAAATTTCTCTGTTGGATCATTATTTGTAGTAGTAGCAGCGATGATTTCTTATATATCACAATGCTTTTTTTGTGAATCATTAGGTGCAGAAATTAATAATGACAAGCAGGCATTAAAATTGAAAAATAATTTTCCTGATGGGAGAATAGTTGACGAAAACTATGTCAAGAAAATTAAAGAAATAAACGATTTGAATACTAAGGGAAGACGATGGAGACAGGTGGCTATATTCTGTGCTATTAATTCACTCACTTTCTTTTTACTCGGAATTTATTGCTTTTATTGCGCTTTTGGCTACCTTTAGCAAAGGTGTTAAGAAAAAATTTTAATACAGACGCTCGAATGTACCCTCCTTCTGAAAAGCTCTTCCCCTTCCGTGGTGAGTTCGTTCTCGAAGGGACAGGCGTCCAATACGTCCAGTGGCTTCCCGGATCCCTCTTCGCTATCGATGCCCACGTCTACCGCTCACTCGGAGGGCTGGACGATCGCGTATTCCTTTTCTATGAAGAGCAGATCCTTGGAAAGAAATTTCTGAAAGCGGGCTATCGCATGGCCGTCGACACGGACATCTCTTATTTCCACAACCACTCCGTCTCCATCAGAAAGTCCATGAAGCGCTATGAAGCGGTGAAGCGGCTTTTTCTTTCCAAATATTTCTTCTATACCGAGTATGGAGAGATATCGATGGCTGCGCGGAGAAGCTCCTTCTCCGCGCAGCCATCGCCTATGGTCTTTTTATGAGGAAATGGCTGTATTGGTTATTATGAAATAGTATAAAATAGAGGCAGGCACTGGAATGATGAAAAATAAGGGAAAACGGATCCTGCTATTGAATCAGCGTTTCTCTGATGAAAAAATCTAAGTTGTACGCAATAAAGAAAGGTTCAAGCGATGAAAGGTATTATTTTGGCAGGTGGCAGTGGCACCCGGCTCTATCCGCTGACTATGGTCACATCGAAGCAGCTGCTTCCGATTTATGACAAACCGATGATCTTCTATCCCCTCTCTACTCTCATGCTGGCGGGGATCAAGGACATCCTCATCATTTCTACCCCGAAGGATCTGCCAAATTTCGAGCGGCTTTTAGGTGACGGCTCGCGCTATGGCATCCACCTCTCCTACAAGGTCCAGCCCTCTCCCGACGGTCTCGCGCAGGCCTTCATTCTGGGAGAAGAATTCATTGATGGCGCGCGAGCTATTTGCTCTAAATTGCAATCTAAGCTTAGAAGAAAAGATTTTACTGCTCAAGAGCTTTAAAAATAAATTTGGATAGATTCGGCAAAGTAACTATTCCCCTCATGATATACGGTTATATGTTTTTTTATATAATCTGGATATGTTTCTCCTTCTTGGAGGCGTACGAAAGTGTGTTACGGTTCTTTTAGGGGAAGAAAGCGGACTGTTCCGTAAAATATTCAGATAACAGAAACGGGGAAATGGGATGTTGAGGCAAGGACTATCGGAAACAGATTACAATTGTAATTTTTTATTTGAACTAATCATGCTGCTTTTATTACCAATTTACAGTTTTCATGGTTTTCCGGATAGGAGGAACATCGATGAATGGTAAAAGCAAAAATGTCGAATTACCTTCTGTGAAAGATTGCGTTCAAAATGTTCCTTTTGAAGATTTGGCACCCGCTACCAATGTTGATATTTCTAATTATGAGCAGGTATTGAATCAGGCTTTTTCAAGTTCTCGCCTTAAAAATATTGCGATTACCGGACCTTATGGCGCAGGGAAAAGCAGTATATTGGCAAGTTATCTGCAGTCCAAAGAGGCATCTGGTAAAAACTATGCCAATCTTTGCCTGCGGATTTCTCTTGCACATTTTCAACCAACCAAATCAGGAAATGAACTAACTGATGAGCAGGGGTTGAAGCCTGTTCTGAAAGATGGTGAAGCTGTTAGTTCTTGCTACCAGATGGAGCAGCTCCTTGAAGGAAAGATTATCAATCAGATACTGCATAAGATTCCTGCAAAAGTTGCTAAGGCAGCGGGCTTTAAAATGGTAGATATGGACAACGAAATCAAATCCAACGCTTTTTCCTGGCTCACTGCTACTATTACAGGAATTCTTTTGGTATATCTTTTTATTCCACCGCTTGCTGCGCCTGTTGTTAGCCATTTTGCGCCATCTTATAATAATTTACTTTTTATTATTCTTCTTGTTTTAGCTATAGTTCTTATTGCTATTGCTGTTTCTTTTTCTTACATTCATGGGAAAGATATCAAAACATTCTTTTCCCATCTTCAAAGAGTGAAAATTGAAGGGAATGAGATAGAACTTTTCCAGGACAAGGATGCTGCTTATTTTGATAAGTATCTGGACAGCCTTTTGAATATAATTGATTATTCGGGGAAACAATTTTTTATTTTTGAAGATATTGATCGATTTGACACTACTCTCATTTTTGAAAGATTAAAAGAAATTAATGAACTGGTCAATGCCAAGCGTAAACTGCGTCAAGAAGTACCTATCAAATTTATATATCTTCTTCGTGATGATATTTTTCTTAATAAAGACCGGGCAAAATTTTTTGATTTTTTAATTCCTATTATACCAGTCACGAATACAAAAAATTCTTCGGATAAACTTTTTGCAATCCTTGGAAAATATCATCTGAAGGAAGCAATTCATCCGGAATTAGTACGAGCTTTGGGGTTATATATTGAAGACTATCGGCTCATTATAAATATGGCGAATGAGTTCAGAATCTATTTTGCTGCACTGGGTCAGCGAAATAAATTAAATCCGGATAAAATGCTTGCCATGATTGTCTATAAGAATCTTTTTCCTAGAGATTTTGTGGACTTACAGAAGAAGAAGGGGTATGTCCATTTTTTGCTGTCTAAGAAGGGAAAGGAAGCTTTTGTATCGGAAAGAAATGCAGAGCTTGAAGAGGCAGCAGCAGATTGTAAGCGGGAGTTGGAATCTATAAAAACCGAAATCTTTACGAAGACTAAAGAACTGGCTTGGGCCATTATTGGCACCAGGTTTAATAGTTCTATTTGGGGAAGGCGTTCCCTTAGTAATAATAATAATATGAATTTAGATGAATTGGAGTTATATATACAGGATGAGCGGGGAATAAACCAGGATGCTAGGGATGAATATAAAAGGAGAAAAGCAATTATAGAAGCTGATAGGAAGGGGCAGATAGACTCCGAAACTGAAAAACTGGAAGATATCAATAAGCAGATGGAGTTACTGGATACAGCTTCTTTTTCTACACTTGCATCTATGTTCGTTGGGAAAAATGATAAAATATTTCTGCAAAATGAATCTGACAACAATGGAAGGACAATTTCATATGATGTTGTTCGTGCAAATGGGTACTTCAATTTACTGAAGTACTTGCTGATTAGTGGATATCTGGATGAAACATATGCAGAGTATACTACGTTCTTTTATGGTGAGTCCCTTTCGGAGAATGATCAAACCTTCCTGATGAATCTTCATGAAAACGGTAGTCCGATATGGGATTTAAAACTTACAAAATTTTCAGTTATTTTACAGAATATATCAGTATCAGAATTTACCAGGCCTGCTGTGCTGAATTATTCTCTCATTTTACATATGTTGTCTTGTGGGGGGGATTGATGATGCATATCAAAGCCTTGAAAAAGTAATTTACAATTTTAAGGGTGGATATTTTGGGTATGCTATCCAGTTCATTTCTAAAGGAGAAAAAGTGGGTGAGTTTGTTACATGCTTATTTCGCACTTTTCCAAATAGTTTCGGCAGAATCTACGAGGAGTCGAATTTAAACGCGGATATAATTGAATCAATAGCCTACGATGCTTTGCTATATCTTAGTGAGGATGAGCTGAAAGAACTAAATGAACAAAGTACGAATAGCTTGGCTCAGTATATCACTAATAATCCGGACTTTTTACGAGGTGCGAAGAATTTTGATAATACAAATATTGAAAAGTTAATGTTTTCATTGAGTGTGCTGGATATAAAATTCCCTGCTCTAAATCCGGAAGGTGTACCCCTAAGCATTCTGAAAGATGCTTTCTCTAATTGTTTCTGCGTGGTGAACGGTAATACACTATGGGTGTTTTTTACGGCCGTTTTGAAAGAGCCGACTGAAGATGCTAAAACGAAGCCACTCACCATTTTAAATAAACTGTCGAAAGAAGAGCCCTTTAGGGAATATCTTGTAGAGCAGTTTGGCTTGTTTGTGAATGCATCATTAGAAAATCTGAGGAGTCATTCGACAAAAGATGCTTACTTCAAGGATAGTGCTGATATTGTTGTAACTCTGATTAATCAGAAAACATTGAAAGATAAAGCAGTAATGGACTATCTATCCAGACTGATGCCGGAGACGATTCTGAATCTTTCTGATATCAAGGAATCCGATAACTGGAAAATATTGGTGGCAAAGAATCTAGTCAAACATACAGATTATAATCTTTACCTCTATATTAAACAATTCGGCGCAGATGATACGCTAATCAATTGTCTGAATCATTGGTATTCAAAATCACCTATGACAAGTACGCCGCTAAAGGAACAAGAGCAAAAAGTTATTATGGATGCGATTGTGCCTAAAAGTATGGTTGATACAGAAGTGTATATTTCCATTCTTGAGACCCTGGATTATTACATTACAGATCATAGTGGATTTGATGAAGATTCATTCCATCAAGACAAGATTACACAATTGATTCAGAAGAACTGTTTGGATATCAATCAGGACTTATTTGATTTTCTTCAGAATCGATATCCTAAGCTGCTGCCATCATATGTGAAAAATAATAAAGGGAAGTTTGCAGAATTACTTGAGAAGGAAAAGATTTCATTGACATCTGATGATATTGATCTGTTTTTAGGGGATAACACTTTCTTTAATGATGAAAAGCAATTATTTGTCGTTCATACCAATGGACCAATTACATTGCTTCCGCATCGCGATATTCCAGAAATCATTCAGTGTATCATCGTAGAGGACCATCTACAAGAAACAGAAATTCCCGAGATTTTAAATCAGTATGACGGCTTACCTATAAAAGTACGTAAAGTTTTGCTTCGGTCTGTAAATAAGCATATTGACTACTTCACGAAAGCCAGTGCAGTCAGAGATAGTGATTTATTGCAGGATATTATGCAGTCTACAGATGTTGAGAAACTGATAAAAGTACAAATCTTGACAGGTGCTATTAAAACACTTTCTGTTACGCAAGCGAAAGATATGCTATCTGCTATCGATGCCGAAACTTATGGAAAGATTCTTAAAGCAGGAGCTACGAGGCATATTGGAGTAACACCTAATGTGGAAAATAGCCAGTTGTTTGAAGCGCTGAAAACGCAAGGATGGATTAAGAGCTATGATTTTGGAAATAATGAATATGTAATAGAGCGAATGCCAATACATAATTAATCTGTGCGATTTAGACTGATCGCTATCCGTTGATATTTCACCTATGTTTGCTAACGGCTTTCCGTTTATTGCAGTTTGTTGGCCATTGGCCGACTGAGTCTGTTCGCTTTCTGTTGTTTGTATAAAGGAGAATCACTATGGCTATGGACTATTGTCGGCTTGATGTTATGATACTGGTGAGACAGTATGAAAACGCTGATTGAATTGAAAGGATAAAGAGTATGGGCAAAGCGTTTTATTTGATATCGTCTATTTACGGCCATGAAGATGGATTTCTACTTTTGACAGTAGTAATTTTGTTTCTAGTATGGGGTCTTATCATTGTTCGTGCGGAGTATGATTTATTACATCCGGCGGTCATTTTTACTGGTGGCGTCACAACCTGTTGTGGGCTGGATTTGGCGGTGGCAAGTGCCTGGGATTTGCCATTTCATTTTAATACAGCAATGGTTATTTTAGGGATGGCAGTTCTTTTTATTATCGGGACTTGGTTAGCATCTATCGTTGTGCCTGATAGAGAAGGAAAGAAATTTACTGAAAAAATAGAAGCATTTCCTCTGCAGTGGAAACTTTATTTGGGCTGTCTTGCTATATGTGGAATCATCATTTGTCTGAATTTTAAGGAGTTTTGGGATGTAGCACATAGATTAACCACTACAAATTCTTTTGGGGAAATGTTGCTTGCTATCGTGGATGGACAGGCTCATGAGAAATTTCATTTTAGCAAGGCTTTCACATATGGTGGGCTCTTGGTAAAAGGGATTGCTTATATCGCTTTAGTGGAGATATGGAAAAATCTATTCGCGAAAACGTATCGGGAGTGCATCAAGTGGGGAAGTCTAGTCTTGTTTTATCCCATGACGGTTATCATTACTGGAGGTCGGCAGGCTTTTCTGTATTTGGTCATTTTTGCGGTGGTGAGTTTTCTTTTAGTCTGGCGGCGGAGCAATGGGCAGGCGGAAGGGAATGTCAAAAAAGAACTGCGAATTGTCTGTATTGGAGTGATTGCCTTTTTCTTTTTCTTTATAGGATTGGGCTTATGGAATGGTAAGATTGCAAATTTAGGTGCTACTCTTCGTGTGCTGGCACATTATGGCGGAACGAATATATCTGCTTTAGATGTGTACTTGAATCAAATCCTTTTATATGCTCCGGAGAATGAATATATAGGTGGCTGTACATTAAATTCGGGTTACTCTATCTTGCGTAAGCTGGGGATGGATTTGCCCGAATATACAGGCTATATTCGTTCTTTTGTGGATTTTGGCTATATCACGACGAATGTGTATACGTCATTTTATCGCTATATAGTGGATTATGGCTTCATCGGTTGTGGAATCATTTCTTTCTTGATTGGGTATATATATACATTGGCTTATCGAGCGATATATTATTTTGGTATGAAGGATTGGATGATTCTAATATATGCATCCAGCGTATTCCCCATTTTCTTAATGGGAAGAGAAGAACGATTTCTTAACGAGGTAACGACCACGCAGCAAACTTTTTTATGGATTGTATTGATTATTGGCAGTATATTGTTGAATAAATGGAAGCAAAAAAGAGGAGGGAAATATGCAGTGGACTAAGGAATTTTTGAGGAAATGGTATGTAATATTGATTTGTGCCGTACTCTGTGCGGGGGGATTGTATATAGAAAAAGAAAAGATACATCCCGGAGTTCCGGCATCCGGAGATATGATTTATATACGAGTGGTGCAGTTTGAAGAGGTGCCTTTGCTGGCAGGACAGGAAATTGTGGTAGACAAGGGTCTCTATGCATGGTCAAATTTAACAAAACTTAAAGATCAGTTGGAGTCATCCTTTAATATGAATAAATTGGACAGTGGTTGGGAAGTTATGAAGACTTCTAAGAAGTTTTCTTGGGAGGGGGGACACTTCAGAGCTAATAAGATCAGTCTCGGGACATATGAACTGATTGTATCTTTTTCTAAGATGGATGGAAAAGATGAGGCTTACATCCAGGAAAATGCAGATAAATTGTTGGATATATATGAGTCTTATTTCCAGAAAGTTGCATCGACGAATATTCCTAATGTGGAATTGAGGACGATTGATCATTATAATCTGATAGAAAATGATTTTACGTCAAGCCGTGAGGGCATCGGCAAAAAGTACGCCATCATTGGTTTTGTGCTGGGGGCTTTAGTCGGTGTAGTGATTGTCATGGTGTGGGACGCAAGAAAACGAATTACCCTGAAATAAGAAGGTAAAGAATCGTGAATCTTCTTAATACGCTGAAAAATATAGCATATTCCTTCGGTGCTAATCTTACATCGCTATGCATTTCAATATTCATGGTTATGTTCGTGCCGAAGTTTCTAAGTATCGATGACTATGGTCTGTGGCAGCTTTTCCTTTTTTATTTTTCCTATTTGGGATTTCTCCATTTTGGATGGGAAGACGGCATTTACTTGCGTTATGCTGGAAAGAATTATGATGAGCTTAATAGAAAGACTTTTGCCGGACAGTTTTATGGAATTATCGCTTTGCAGATTATCTTGGCTGTATTGGTCAGCAGCATTGGGCAGATTCTTGTGTTGGATCCGGTCAAACGGACGGCTCTCATAGGTGCAGTCTGGCTGGCTCCTTTTGTCAATTTCAATAATCTGTGTAATTTCATCATGCAGATTACTAACCAGATTAAAGATTACGCCAAGCTCCTTCTGACGGAGCAGGTTGTATTCTTCTTTGCCGTGGTGTTTTTCCTCCTTGTTTTCCATTGGAATGAATTCCGGTATATGTATTATGCTAAGCTGTTTTCGGTGGTTGGCATTAGCTTGGCAGGTGTATATTTATGCCGCCGTCTGCTGCGGCCTCGCTTTTATCCCTTGAAGCAGGTACTGGCAGAAGCTGGAGAGAATCTGCTGGTAGGCAGTAAGCTGATGCTGGCTAATATTGCTAGTATGCTGATTATCGGTATTGTGCGCTACGGGATTTCCATGGGGTGGGATGTGGCGACTTTCGGTAAGGTTTCTTTGACACTGGGCGTATCTAATTTCCTTATGGTTTTTATCAATTCTGTAAGTGTTGTATTTTTCCCTATTGTAAAGCAGATGGACGAGGGGCAGAGGGCAAGTGCCTATGCGGTTATCCGCAATATGTTGGACATTATCCTTTTTGCAGCGCTGATAGGCTATTATCCACTGAAATGTATTCTTGACTGGTGGCTTCCGAAGTATGCGGACAGCTTGATATACATGAGTGCGCTCTTCCCTGTGTGCGTATTTGAGAGTAAAGTAACTCTTTTGATAAATACATACCTGAAAAGCATGAGGAGGGAGTTCCTTATGCTGGAAATCAACGTGGTGAGTGTGGTATTTTCATTGATTGTTACCATTGTTACTGTAGGAATATGGCATAATCTGGACGCAGCAGTTTTTTCCATTGTCTTGGCTTACGCATTCCGGTGCATGCTGGCAGAGTATCATGTGACGAAGCTTCTTGGGCTGGATTTGAAGATGGATATGCTGGAAGACCTGCTGATGTGTGGCATTTTCATTGTTAGCGGCTGGATGTTTGACAGTTTCCTATGTATGACGTTATATAGCGTTGCATATGTGGTGTTTGTGCTGGTTCATAGGCGCAGTCTAAAGCAGATTATCGGTATGGTGAGAAGGTAAAGAGAAAAAAGCGAGGCCGGGATTGAGACCGGGGTCGGGTGATAAAGTGAGAGCGGCGTGTAAAACTCTTCTAAAATGAAGGTGATTGGCCCCGTGTTCTTTTGAAGCCGCCTTTTTTTCTCCCGACTTGCAGCGCTCGTACAGGTGAGTACATAGATAGTTAATGGGCTAATTGAATAACCATTTTTATTTTTGCTATGTAATTCAGAAATATAGGGGCAAGCTAAAAGAAGCACTTGGCTACGAAGTGCTTCTTTCAAAATTGTCCGCTTCTAAAGGGAATCATGTCCTTATCGAAAATCCTCTGAGACCATAATCCCGTGCGTAGATGATTTTACCATCTTTAAGGCGTATCCATGCACGAAAAATGATTCCGCCTTTGTGGGGCTTAACCTTTTTACGCAATTTACGCAATTCATGTAGTTCTCCTTTCTCCCAAGTGCTTACAGATGGTTCCCCCTGAGATTTTCGGAGAATCCTGTGCAAAAACTTGAAAATTGGGGAGAAACATTCTATACTGAGTATGCGACTAGGGAGTATAGAGTAGCCAATGGCTCTCCTTATTTCCAAGAAGGCCGATGAGGTGATTAACTAATACCTTGTCGACCTTTTTTATATTCAGTAGCTTGGACTACAAAATACCTGATTTAAGAAAATAATATTGGCTTGAGTAAGTATAGCTTGACTTTTACTGGAGTGAATTCCCAATAGGCTATTTTTATTTTAAATGATAGGAATTGTAATGGTTTTTCCTGTTGCTTGAAGAACCCAAACCACCTTGCTGAATCGGGATGCCACGGACAGCAACAGTCAATGAGTCAGCATAAAGCGTTTATGACATGCTTTGCACTACCCGTAAGATTCCCTTTGATTGTTAATTTACATCATTTTACGAATATTGTCAAATATCAAATTTGTAGTCCCAGTTTAATTGATTACTGTCCCACAATTTGATAAAATCATTATGGGAGGTTGTATATCATGAAAAAGAAGATGGTTCTCGATCTGATTAAATACCATACAGATGGAAATGATAATGAATTCAGACGTACTGCGTATGAAATAGCAAAAGTGTTCGACAGGGCTGGAGATTATGAGCTGGGGGAGTATATTACAGGCCTTCTTTCTAGTGCTGATACATTATCTATTCAGTCCATGCCAACTAGTCTAACAAACTTTGTGAATGTCCCCCTTAATCAGGAACCCTTACCGCTTCCTAGAGTAATCCAACAGGACCTGATTGGAGTTGCCAATGCAATTCTTCACAGGACGAATGTGCATAAGTTTTTATTTGAAGGCACTCCTGGAACCGGAAAAACGGAAAGTGCTAAACAACTTGCCCGAATGTTGGGTCGGGAACTGCTTGAATTGGATGCAGGACAGCTCGTAGATAGCAGGTTGGGACAGACTGCTAAGAATATCGCAGATTTATTTGCTGGGATGAATACATATCCGCAATCCAGAAACGTGATTTTTCTATTTGATGAGATTGATGCTCTTGCTCTTGATCGAGTCAATAGTCATGATATGCGTGAGATGGGACGTGCTACATCCTCTCTTTTGCGTGGTATGGATAGCCTAAATAAAGATGTTGCTATTATTGCGACAACCAATTTATATAACCAGTTTGATAAGGCACTTATTCGCAGGTTTGATGCAGTCATTCATTTTGACCGCTACAGCAGGGAAGATTTACTGGATGCTGCGGAAGCAATTTTTGATAATGAGATTAGCAAGTATAAAGGCCTCAAGAAGGATGGGCGTTTTTTACAAAAGGTTCTCTCATTAATTCCGGATATGCCTATGCCGGGTGAATTGAAAAATAATATTAAAACATCATTGGCGTTTAGCTCACCGGGTGAAGAACTTGGATATATGAGACGGTTGTTTTATATGCTGGTTCCCCAGGCAGATAAGATGACCCCAGCTGATTTGAAAAAGGCAGGATTTACTGTCCGGCAGATAGGTATATTGATGCAGATGTCAAAGAGCAGCGTTTCACGTGAACTGGGAGGAGAATAGATGAATCCAATTGTACGACTTAAAGGTAAATTTCTCTATAAGGCAAATACAAACAGCATTGGCTACCCGGCATTCAGCTCATCAAATCCTCATATTACATGGATTGACCTGGACAGAAGGTATCATGAGCTCTCTATGCTCGTTGATGATGGGGAGAGAAATAATAAAATTGGTGGGGTACTTATCAGTGTCCACTATAGGCGGGTTATTCCTAAAAGTCGCCGGGTATCATATTTCTTCTCAAAAGGGAAAATTTCTGCTAATGATACGGTTGTAGGAGCCAAATTTGGGAAGACAGAGAAGGGCTCTCCATATCACATCATTACCCATTTCGTACCGATAGAAATTATGGAAGAAACATTGCGGCGGTTGGGTTTATGTATTCAATTTATGCGGGGAATGGGCCTTGCTAAGGCAGATAATAATTTTCTTAAAATTCTCTATTTTAAACATTCTAAAAATGGCTTAAAGAAAAAACAATTACCGGAAGGCATGAGTGAGTCCGAGGTATTGATATTACAAAGGAAATACTTATCTTACATGGTGAAAATGGGGATTACCAAAAGCATGCTGGGCGGAATGCTGGCTGAATCTTCGGAAGTTGCGTCTTTTTCTGAACCTCTTTATAGTAAGCATTTCAACGGAAGCAGTATTGTTACTATTTATAGAACGGGAAAGGACACAGGCATGCTTATGAAGGAATTGGGAATTGATGTGCCTCAGGAACGCATCTTAAATAAAACTACCATGCTTTTGCATCCGGACCAGATCAAAGCATTAGAAGAAAATGCACCATACTTGATTTCTATGTCTTTGCCTGATTTCAGTCAGATTAAATTTGAAGAATTTTCCTCCATTCCTAAACAAATTAGTATTCCCAAACCTGGACATGAACCGGTGGTGGGGGTTATTGATGGCCCATTTGATGAAAATGCATATTGCCACGATTGGGTTAGCTACGAGAAATGGTTTGGGGAGGATGTAGCACAGGAACAGGCAGCTATAGATCACGGGACGGAAGTTACATCACTGATTGTGGATGGACCTGCTTTTAATCCAGAATATACTGATGGATGTGGGCGATTTCGTGTGAAGCATTTCGGAGTAGCTCCAGGTGAGAAAGTTTCATCATTTACACTCTTGAAAAAAATAAGGCGAATAATAGAAGAAAATCCGGAAATTAAAGTATGGAATTTGTCCCTGGGATCAGAGCTTCCTGTTAATCCTAATTACATTTCACCTGTTGCTGCTTTGCTGGATACACTGGAATCGGAATACGATATTATCTTTGTGGTGGCCGGAACAAATGACAGAAATTGTACAAGAAAATTATCAATGGGAGATCCGGCGGATTCCATTAATTCTATTGTAGTAAATTCAGTACGGAAAAATGGAGAGCCTGCTTCCTATACTCGCAGAGGGCCGGTATTATCTTTTTTTAGAAAGCCGGATATAAGTTATTTTGGAGGAGACAGCAACGAATTAATTCACGGCTGTACTGGTTTAGGCGAAGTATGGGCATCAGGGACTTCTTTTGCGGCCCCTTGGATTACGAGAAAGATCGCTTATTTGATTTACAATCTTCATTTGCCTCGTGAAGTAGCAAAAGCGCTCCTTATTGATTCTGCATCGAAGTGGAATGAGAAAGAATCGAATATAGAGATGAAGGGATTTGGCATTCCACCTATTTCTATTAGAGATGTAGTAGAAAGTACGAATGATGAAATTAAGTTTTTTTTCTATGAAACAGCTAAAAGTTATGAATCTCTTGCAGAAAAAATTCCGGTTCCGGTTTATGATGATAAATATCCTTACATAGCAAAAGCGACGCTTTGCTATTTTCCTGTATGCGATCGAGATCAAGGAGTTGATTATACAAATACTGAACTGGATATTCACTTTGGACGTATCGATCAAAATTTAAAAATCAAGTCGGTGAATGAGAATGCCCAGACTGAAGAAGGAGATTATACAAATGAAGAAGAAGCCAGAAAATTATTCCGCAAATGGGATAATGTGAAACATATCATTGAACGTTATAATTCTAGGAAAAGGCCTAAGAAAGTGTATGGTCAAAATGGATGGGGCTTGGATATTAAACTCAAGGAACGCTTGGAGACTCGGTATCCGAATGGACTACGATATGGTGTAGTTGTGACACTTAAAGCGCTGGATAAAAAGAATCGTTTCAATGAATTTCTCGAACTCTGCCGTCAGAATTACTGGGTGGTCATTCCACTGGATGTACAGCAGCAAATCGACGTACAGCTGAAAGCTGAAGGGACAGTAGATTGGGATTAACCATGTATATGATTTACAATTGGATTTATACATATGTTGGACTATCCTACATAGAATCAGAAGGACTTCGTTAGATAAAAGCGTTTAAGATTTTAGGAGCGAATAATTTTATGAAAGGTATTATTCTCGCCGGAGGTTCCGGTACAAGGCTTTATCCGTTAACCATGGTGACTTCGAAGCAGCTGCTTCCTATTTATGACAAGCCCATGATTTTTTATCCACTTTCCACGCTGATGCTGGCGGGGATACGGGATATCCTGATTATTTCCACGCCCAAGGATCTGCCCAATTTTGAGAGGCTTCTGGGAGACGGGAGCCGGTTGGGGGTGCATCTTTCTTATAAGGAACAGCCTTCTCCGGATGGTCTGGCCCAGGCCTTTATCCTGGGAGAGGATTTCATCGACGGCGAACCCTGCGCCATGATTTTGGGGGATAATATTTTCTACGGCGCCGGCCTCACAAAGTATCTGAAAGAAGCTACCGCTAACAAAGAAGGAGCTACGGTCTTTGGCTACTATGTGGATGATCCGGAGCGGTTCGGCGTCATTGACTTTGACGAACAGGGAAGGGCAAAGTCCATCGAAGAAAAGCCGGCCCATCCGAAGTCAAACTATGCAGTCACCGGGCTTTATTTCTATGACAGTCATGTGTGCGAATATGCAAAGACCATCCGTCCTTCTGCTCGCGGTGAGCTGGAAATCACGGATCTGAATAAGATCTACCTGGAAAAAGGAATTTTGAATGTAGTCACCCTGGGCCGCGGATATGCATGGCTGGATACGGGGACCATGGACTCCTTATACGATGCCTCTGTCTTCGTACGTTCCATCGAGACAAGAGCGGGTATCCACATTTCCATGCCTGAAGAAATCGCCTATGTCAATGGTTGGACAGATAAAGAAACCCTGGCAGAAAGCGCCAAGCAGTACGGAAAGAGTCCATATGGGCAGTATTTGATGAAGGTGGTGGAGGGGAGGATTCTTAGGAAAAATTAGTGAGACAGCGTGACAGTGTGAAAGGTTTTGCTGATTTAAACTGAATTAAATGGAGATATGTTATGGGTTTTCCAGTTTTCAGGATTATGCTGTTGGGGATAGAGCGATTTCCCTGGCTAAGGAAGTTTATAGGATAAGCGCATTGCTTCCGAATAAGGAAATGTTTGGACTTCGAGATCAGATGAGCAGAGCGGTCACTTCGATAGCTTCCAACATTGCCGAAGGGCAGGTGCGTGGCTCTGCCAAAGAATTTGTTCGGCTTCTCTATATATCCTGTGGTTCTGTGGCTGAAATACAGACAGAATTGATTTTGGCGGTTGAGTATGAATATATATCTAAAGGAGAAATTCAATCTGCAATGTCTCTGACTGTAGAAGCTTCTAGGATGCGGTACTCTTTGATTAAGATAATAAAAAATAGAAATGAAATGTGAGACTGTGAGACAGTGGTCTTTCTTGCGAGTCTTTTTTTTATTTATCAAACATTCCCCTATCAAACCTCTTCACTTAATATACTATCTCACAGTCTTACTTTCCTACTTTATATAAAATGAGCAGAAAGGAAAACACGACTATGACTATCATCGTAACCGGCGGGGCCGGATTTATCGGCTCGAATTTTATTTTTCATATGCTGAAGGTGCATCCGGAAGACCGCATCGTCTGTCTGGATAAACTGACGTATGCGGGGAATCTGTCGACGCTGAAGGGCGTGATGGGTCTTCCGAATTTCCGCTTCGTGAAGATGGATATCTGTGACAGGGAAGCGGTTTATGGGCTCTTTGAAGAGGAGCATCCGGATGTGGTCGTGAATTTCGCGGCGGAGTCGCATGTGGATCGCTCGATCGCAAATCCGGAGATTTTTCTCGAGACGAATATCATCGGCACGGCGGTCCTGATGGATGCGTGTCGGAAGTATGGCATTGAGCGGTATCATCAGGTGTCGACGGATGAGGTGTATGGGGATCTGCCGCTGGATCGGCCGGATCTCTTCTTCACGGAGAAGACGCCGCTCCATACGAGCTCGCCGTACAGCAGTTCGAAGGCGAGCGCGGATCTTTTGGTGGGGGCGTATCACCGGACGTATGGGCTGCCGGTGACGATTTCCCGCTGCAGCAATAACTACGGACCGTATCAGTTCCCCGAGAAGCTGATCCCGCTCATGATCGCGAATGCACTCGCGGATAAGCCGCTCCCTGTCTATGGGGATGGGAAGAATGTGCGTGACTGGCTGTATGTGGAGGATCACTGCAAGGCCATCGATCTCATTCTGCAGCATGGCCGTGTGGGCGAGGTGTACAATATCGGCGGGCACAATGAGATGGGAAATATCGATATCGTGAAGCTCATCTGTGAGGCGCTGGGAAAACCGGAGAGTCTCATCACATATGTACAGGATCGCAAAGGCCATGACCGCCGCTATGCCATCGATCCGGCGAAGATCCATGGTGAGCTTGGCTGGCTGCCGGAGACGAGATTTGCCGACGGCATTAAGAAGACGATCGAGTGGTATCTGACACATAGGGATTGGTGGGAAGAGATCGTGAGTGGCGAGTACCAGACGTATTATGAAAAAATGTATGGCGGAAAAATGTGATAGAGAAGTCGTAAGACGTGATTCTTTTTTAGGGATGCCTCAGATTGCTGGGGCTAGCGGCTGACGCGTCTCCCTTTGGAGAAGGGGATGCCCGCAGGGTAGAGGATAGACTGCCTCGCAGAGGCAGAATCCGGTAGAACTGTAAGCGGTACATGTTGAATGGGCGGTGAAACGTTTCGAACAGAAGGTGTGCATACCGCTGCTGGAAGTTGTGCCCCTGCGGGGCACTCTATCCTGCGCCTTTGGCGCGGCCCTTCTTCAAGGGCCTACGTGGTTGGTGCGGTCTAATATGGGTTTTCAATTCGCTATGAGGATTCCTCCAACGCCGATGAGGCGCTCCTTTTCTAAGGGGTTACTCCGTTGTCATGGCATTACTAATGTTTGATTGCTGGAATATGGTCAGTGTAAGAAATAGAGGTTAGTATGAAGGTATTAGTTACAGGTGTGACGGGGCAGCTTGGCTATGATGTGGCATCTGAACTGTCACGCCGTGGTATCGAGCATAAAGGTGTCGGCTCGAAAGATATGGATCTGACGGATGCGAAGCAGGTGGAGGAGGTCATCCGATCATATCATCCGGATGTGATCATCCACTGCGCGGCATATACCGCGGTGGATAAGGCGGAAGATGAGTCAGATGTATGTATGGCGGTCAATGCGAATGGGACACTGGCTATTGCGAAAGCAGCGAAAGACATCGATGCGAAGCTGGTGTACATCAGCACAGACTATGTATTCAGCGGAGAAGGAGATCTTCCTTTTGCTGTAGATGCGGAAAAATTTCCGGTCAATATCTATGGGATGACAAAGCTCTTCGGCGAACAGGCGGTGCAGATGCTTCTTCGGAAGTATTTCATCATCCGCATTTCCTGGGTCTTCGGCAAGAATGGGAACAATTTCATCAAGACGATGCTGAGGCTTGGCAAGGAACGGAAGGAACTGAATGTGGTCGCTGACCAGTGGGGCTCTCCGACCTACACAGCGGATCTTGCGCCCCTCATCTGTGACATGATCGAGACGGAAAAGTATGGCGTCTATCACGCGACGAATGAAGGTGTCACCTGCTGGGCTGATTTTGCGGCGGTGATTTTCAAGGAAGCGGAAATTTCCTGTGAGGTGCATCCGATCCCGACAGAAGCCTATCCGACCAGAGCCCGGCGGCCGAAGAACAGCCGCCTTAGCAAGAAAAGATTGGACATGGCAGGTTTTCCTCGCCTGCCGGACTGGCGAGATGCGCTGAAAAGATACCTGATGGAGATCGGCGAGAAATGAAAAGGCTGGCTACTGGCAGCAAATAGTCAGCAGCTCTTTTTAGCATGGAGTCAATGAAAGGACAAGAATACGATGGGTCAGATCAAAGTCACAAAAAATGTGGGAGGCATCGAAGGCCTTTGCATCATAGAGCCGGCTGTTCATGGGGATGCGCGTGGCTATTTCATGGAAACGTACAATCAGAAAGATATGGAAGAGGCTGGATTTCACATCCAGTTCGTTCAGGATAACCAGAGCATGAGCACGAAAGGCGTGCTGCGTGGGCTGCATTTTCAGAAGCATTATCCCCAGTGCAAGCTCGTGCGTGCGGTCAAAGGAAGGGTCTTCGATGTGGCCGTCGACCTTCGTGCGGATTCTGTCACCTATGGGAAATGGTATGGCGTCGAGCTGACAGAAGAAAATAAGAAGCAGTTCCTCATCCCGGAGGGCTTCGCCCACGGTTTTCTGGTACTGTCGGATGTAGCAGAATTCTGCTATAAGGTGAATGATTTCTGGCATCCGAATGATGAGGGCGGCATGGCGTGGAATGATCCGGATATCGGGATCGAGTGGCCGGAGCTCAAGGGTAGGTACCATGGCTCTCCCGCGGCAGAAGGCTATACTATGGCCGATGGCACGCCTCTTACTCTGTCAGATAAGGATCAGAAGTGGATGGGGCTGAAAGAGACGTTTAAGTTTTGAGATGTTGAGACTAGGAGGCGGTAGACATCAGATAGCAGAAACCAGAGGTCAGGAGTCTGATATTTAACATCTGAAGTTTAAAGTCTCCAAGTCTTCAGTTCGGCCTTTTGCATGGTTGTGATAAAAACCGGGTATTTTATCATAGGAGAGCAAGTCATGTGATAAAATAGCCGGTTTTTATCACATGGGGAGTGTGATATGATAAAAAGTAGGAGTTTTATCACTGGGATAGGAGGTGCGCTATCGCTATGGAATATATGCCGTTATGGAAAATTTACTATGTTTCTCCGGATACGTATGAGCAAGTCTATGCAGAGCGCTTTTATGCCTGCACGACAAAGCATTTTCCGATATCCGTCAAAGAGGTCAATCGAAAACAGGCGTATCCTTCTTTCCTTTGTTATAATGAGGAGATCTCACTGCTTATACAGACTATGTACCAGAAGTATATTCAGTTTACGAAGTTACTTGCGGAATGTCCTCCTGTGATGCTTCGGCAGTATGCCGTTTCTTGCCTAATCGAAGAGGTACATGCCACCAATGAGATCGAGGGTGTCAGAAGTACTCGCAAACAGATCAAAGATATCCTCCAAAATATTCCGGTCTCTGCTGCATATCGGCATTTGGCAAGCTTGGTAGATCAGTATCTTCGGATTTTGAATCATGAGGGGGCTTCTTTCTCTACTTGTCGTGATGTTCGCGATTTCTATGATTCATTTGCTTTGGCAGAGGTGGTACAGGAGAATCCAGCGCATGCACCGGATGGGATCATTTTCAGAAAAGCTCCTGTGGAAATTACCAGTCAGACAAATCGGGTAAAGCATGAGGGACTTATGCCGGAGCAGGCGATCATAGAGGCAATGGATCAGGCGTTGTCTATTCTTCAGGCGGCAGAAATTCCGCTTTTGGTCAGGCTGGCGGCTTTTCACTATTTCTTTGAATACATACATCCGTTTTATGATGGAAATGGCCGCACGGGACGATTTATTGTGTCGTATTATCTGTCACGGGAATTTAGTCCGTATATTGCATTGCGGCTATCTGTGGAGATCAATAAACGAAAAAATGCATATTACAAAATGTTTGAGGAAACAAGCAGTCAGTGGAATCGAGGCGATTTGACGCCATTTATCCTGCAATTTATGGAGTTCATATCGCTGGCATTTGATGATACGATTTCCTTACTTTCACGGAAAAAGGAGCAGTTGAAACGCTTTGCCGCGCAGCTGAATGAAAAGGTGGCAGGGCAGGATGAGCTGACGAAAACGATCTATTATCTGCTGCTGCAGGCTTCTTTGTTCTCTGGTATTGGAATTACGATGGATCAGCTGATGGAGGCTACGCATAAGACTCGTGTTACGATCAAAAGCCGGCTGAGTAAAATACCGCAAGCCCATTATTGGGTGGATAAAAATGAGAAGCCATTTCATTATCGTCTGAATATGAAGATGCTGCTGAGAAGCAAAGAATGATTTACTCAAGCTTTATGATGGCCGGAAAGTTTGAAGTCTAATGTCTCTCCGTCTCATAGTCTCCAACCTTCCCCTTGACAAACGCAAAAAAGAAGTCTATAGTATGACCATACATGTGAGGATAGAGACATGATGGATCCTTGGTACACGCAAAGAGAGTCTGCGGCTGGTGGGAGCAGATGGTGGGGGGATCGATTACCGCTCTGGAGCAGGAGGATCGAAATCTTCCCGGGTGGCCTCGTTACCGGGCCGACAAGTGGAGCTTTAGCTCTGATTTGGGTGGAACCACGGAATACAACTTTCGTCCCTTAGGGACGGAAGTTTTTTTATTGCTTTCATGTTGCTTTCTGCGAAGTGGCTGAAATGGCAGAGCTAGGCAGAAAGCAACAAAAATGGAAGCCACTGTCCCCAAGCAGTGAATGTCTGTTTTTAGAAAGGAAGATACTATGATTACGATTCGTCTGAAAGACGGAAAAGAGAAGGAGTTCGAGAGCGCGGTATCTCTGGCGGATGCAGCGAAGGCGATCTCCAACAGCCTTGGCAAGAATGCGCTGGTGGCGAAGGTGAATGGTGAGCTGACGGATCTGCGCGATCCGATCGTGGATGGTGCAGAGGTGGAATTCTTCACGAAGGAGGATCCGGAAGGTCTTTTCACGCTGCGTCATACGGCGTCCCATGTGATGGCACAGGCGATCCAGCACTTGTTCCCTGGCGTGAAGTTTGCTATCGGACCGGCGATCGATGATGGCTTCTACTATGATCTGGACTCTGATCATGTTTTCAGCCAGGAGGATTTCGCAGCGATCGAGAAGGAGATGTCGAAGATCGCGAAGGAAAATATCCCGCTGGTGAAGAAGGTGCTGCCGCGCGATGAAGCGCTCCAGTATTTCAAGGATAAAGGCCAGGACTACAAGGTCATGCTGATCGAAGATCTGCCGGAGGAGGAAACGATCTCTCTCTATGAACAGGGGGATTTCACGGATCTCTGCGCGGGCCCGCATCTGAAGTCCACCGGCAAGGTGAAGACGTTCAAGCTGATGACGGTCGCTGGTGCTTACTGGCGCGGTGACTCCAAGAATAAGATGCTGCAGCGTATCTATGCGACGGCATTCTTCAGCAAGGAGGATCTTGACCACTATCTCTTCGTCCGTGCGGAAGCAGAGAAGCGCGATCACAGAAAGCTCGGCAAGCAGCTCGATCTGTTCTCCTTCCATGAAGAGGGCCCGGGCTTCCCGTTCTTCCATCCGAAGGGCATGATCCTCAGAAATAAACTGATGGACTATGAACGTGAGCTCTTCAAGGAATTCGGCTATGTGGAAATCATGACGCCTGTCATCCTGTCGAAGAAGCTGTGGCTGCAGTCTGGTCACTGGGATCATTACAAGGAAAATATGTACTTCACCCAGATCGATGACGAAGACTATGCGATCAAACCGATGAACTGCCCCGGCGGAATCCTGTTCTTCAAGACGCAGCAGCGTTCTTACAGAGATCTGCCGATGCGTGTCGGTGAATTCGGTCTCGTTCATCGTCATGAGCTAAAGGGTGCGCTGCACGGCCTCTTCCGCGTTCGCTGCTTCACGCAGGATGATGCGCACATTTTCATGACGCAGGAACAGATGAAAGATGAAGTCATCAAGTGTATGGCGATGTATCAGAAGATGTATGGTGTCTTCGGCCTGGAATACCATGTCGAACTCTCTACCCGTCCGGAAAACTCCATGGGCAGCGATGAGCTGTGGGAGATCTCCACGAATGCGCTCCGTGAAGCCATCGAGACGGCGGGTGTACCGTACCAGATCAATGAAGGCGACGGTGCTTTCTATGGACCGAAGCTCGATTTCCATGTACAGGACTCTCTGGGACGTACCTGGCAGTGCGGCACCATCCAGATGGATATGCAGCTGCCGGAACGCTTCGATGTGAACTATATCGGTGAAGATGGAGAAAAGCACAGAGCAGTCATGCTGCACCGCGCAGGCTACGGCTCTCTGGAACGTTTCATCGGCATCCTGATCGAACACTATGCAGGGGCTTTCCCGACTTGGATCGCTCCGGTACAGGCGAAGATCATCCCTGTCACGGACAAGAATCTGGAATATGCGAAGTCTGTTGCAGCGGCTATGTCCGAGTCTGATATCCGTGTCGAAGTGGAAGAGGCCAATGAAACATTGGGCTACAAGATCCGCAAGGCACAGATGGAGAAGGTACCGTACATGATCATCGTGGGCGATCAGGAAATGAAGGGTCACACCATTTCTGTCAGAAGCAGAAAGAATGGCGACCAGGGGACCCAGTCTCTCCCGATGTTCGTTGCAAACCTGATCCGCGAGATCAAAGAACGGGAAAACTGAGATGGCTTACAAAGAATACCAGAGTGCTGATATTGCACGGGCCGCGCTCCGCATGTCTTTGACCGAGACGCGGGCCGATGAGAATGCGCTGAAGGAAAGGCTGGCGAAGGATGGCATCCGCGCTGTCGCTGTGAACTTTGGCGGGAAATTTCTGGATATCCTTCCGAAGATCTTCGAGTCGGCCATCGTGGCTGCCCAAAGGCAGAAGGTCATCTCTGATACTCATGTGGGTGATGGCTCTGTGGTCGGAGCCATGGAGTCTGCCATCGAGCAGGTGAAGCCGATGGCGATCGGCATGAATGTCGGTGGCAAGATCGGTATCGCCCGCTGGAATGAGCATCTCTGCGTCGCAATCTTCGTCGGTGTGGGTGTGCTTCATTTCAATGAGGTCACGGTGGGCATGGCGCATCGTGTCCTTCGGAATGATCTGCCTGATTGAGAAAATCATAAGGGGCAGGGAGTGACTATCTCATACCTGTCTTGCATAAGAAAAGAGCCGGGGGCTTTTGCCTCCGGCTTTTTTGATGGGAGAAAGAGGGAGCCATTTTTCTTGACAGGAAAAGCCGAAGGCGGTACATTGAATGAAATTCGATGGTTCGTTTGAGTGACAGGATGCGTGGAGGCTTTATGAAGGAAAAGATCAGTCTGATTCAAATGGATGTAGAGCTGGGACAGGTGGAAAGAAATTATAAAAAGGCCGTGCAGCTGATGGAGCTTGCGCTCGAAGACAAGCCGGACATTCTTGTCCTGCCGGAAACGGTAAACACCGGTTTTTTTCCGTCGCCGGACAGCGCACTCTATGCCGCTTCTGATGCAGATGGCGTGCAGACGAAAAAGGTATTCGGAGCATTTGCCAAGGAGCATGGCGTCAATATCGTGGCGGGCTCGGTCAGCGTTTTGGAAAACGGAAGCGTTTTCAATCGAAGCTATATCTTTGATCGCAAGGGCGAGGTCGTTGCCTCTTATGATAAGATCCACGGCTTCAGCCCGATGGGAGAAACGAAGTCGTATACCGGCGGCTCTTCCACTGTCCACTTTACGCTGGACGGGATTGCCTGCTCGATGGCGATCTGCTATGACGTACGCTTTTGTGAGCTGATCCGGACAGAAGCATTGCAGGGGGTGGATCTGTTTTTCCTTCCTGCTGCCTGGCCGCTCGTAAGGAAGGAGCACTGGATCACGCTTTCTAAAGCCAGAGCGATCGAGAATCAGATGTTTTTCTGTGCCGTGAATGAATGCGGCCGCGCCGGCAGCACGCAGTACGGCGGAAACTCGATGCTGCTCTCGCCTTTGGGGGAGGAATTGCTCCATCTGAGAGAAAAGGAGCAGGTGGCCACGGCGGAGATCGATACGGATGTGCTGCAGGGCATCCGTGAGAGCATCAATGTATTTCGTGACAGAAGACCGGAATTGTATCATCTGTAGAAAAATAGGGGAAAGGCGTTTCGCCCTTTGACTGCGCGTGAACGAGGTTCAGCGGGCTCAAGAGGTTCAGGGTGGCGGCGCATAAAAATCAGAAGCGCCGCGGAGTATCGATCATGGCGATGCCCGAAGGTTTCTTGAAGAGCCGGTTTCCCGTTTGCGGCTTCCAAACATTGACCATTTTGACCGCGAATGGCAAAGATTTCTTGCTTGCGCCCGAAATGACGATGGGAGAGGGGGCACAGTCACCAGTCACCAGCCCCCCTATCGTCTAATGCTATTAAGCTAAGCGGCAGAACGTTCTTGGCTCCCCATCGGGGGAGCTGCCCGAAGGGCTGAGGGGGCTACGTAGCGGTATTGCATGAAAGTGTTGGAATATCGATAGCATCGAACTATTCAACATAGCACGCTATACCGCTAGCATGCCCCTATTGCCTTCGGCACTTCCCCCGAAGGGGAAGCAAGTCGTTACGGCGTTAACGATTTCCTTAACTTAATAGCATTGCCCTATCGCCCAAGGAAACCGTTTTGCAAAAAGTGCTTGACAAAAGTACCATGGATGGATATACTAATATGCGTAACTTACGTGCGGCCCGGTGGTGTAGTGGTCTAACATGCCGCCC
>ULMG01010091.1_pt1 | contig 34182 bp, 25 predicted proteins | sample 1951601 | NCBI WGS metagenome assembly ULMG01 (sample SAMEA4835545, study PRJEB28245) | human gut metagenome | biome: gut microbiome; material: fecal sample | place: Denmark | collected 2008
GTATAGAATACTCGTAATAATCAATCATAATTCATTATTTTAATTTATACAATAATATAACTTAGATAAATAATACGGCTATATATTATATTTTACTTATATTTACAAGTGCAAAAATACTCATTACTTTTCAAAATCCATCAATTAGCTTGAAGAAAATCTGATTTTTGCATTCTATTTAACCTTTTTGCAATGAAAGACACGAAAACCACACCTCATTTAAGAATGTGGCAACACGGAACAATGGAATATACCAATGAGTACCAGAGGAAGCAACTGTATGCAGAGGTATGCAGTAGGAGGAACATGATGCAAAGGACAAGCATTACCTATCCATGGCTATAAGAAAAGCAGAATAGATGGATCTAAAATCTGCAGGAACAAGAAGTAAATGTCAATCTGTAAACGAGCAACTTAGCGGTCGTATGTTTCTAACAGAACATATATAAGGATGATATACTCTCAGAGAAAAGCCACCATCAGGTAAATCCTAATGGTGGCATCCAAGTTTTATGATACATTTATCGAGAGATAAAGTCATAATTTACGATGCGCAATACACAACGCTTAATCGTCTGAGAGTCAATATAAAGCATTTTATTGGGCCTATTTTGGGCACCGAAGTTGCACAAAAACGCGCACCATTTTCGGCGGTCGTCACCATAACGGAGATGGGCAATGCAAATCTATGCATATTATGTGATGCCGTCAAGAAAGTTGAGCGATGTGAAGGTGTTCTGCTTGATATTTTAATGTTTTGATGTTTACTTTATAAGACATGAAACAATCTCCTCACGGCCTTTGAGACGTTGATAGAGGGCACGGACTTTTGTCCCGACCAACTCGTCCAGTTGTATGTAAGCCTCCGGTGAGGCACGTGTTGCAATTAGGATTTGATTAGTTGTGATTAGTCACGATTCTGTCACTAATAGCAGCAACTTTGTCAAAGTTGGTTCTGGGACGCCCTGGTCCTGGGAAGGAATTCCTCGATGTCGTAACCGACAGTATCTATGGTGTTCATGAAGCGATTTTTAGCTAGGCTTAGCAGAAGTCGTCGAAAACATCACCGCCGGTCCATTCGCGGCCCATGGCGAGAGTGAAGTACTTTTGACCACCGTCTCCATCGAAGAAGGAGTGCTGGTTCTCATGGACAAAGTAACCATCCTTAAGGGTGATTTTACAGAGAGCCCAGGGCTTTATGGAATCTTTCTTATAGGTAAGAACATAGACAGCACCTTCCGCGGGATTATATCCTGCATCCAGAACCTCGCCTCCGTCGCCATATTTCGTCCTTGTGAAGACTTTTCCTTTGATGAGATTGCCCATATATGCCTGCAATGTGCATTCTTGGCCTTTTTGAGGGCACAATAGGAATTCTGTGGGGGTTTTCCAGTTCAACTGTCTTGCGACCGGGGTAAGCGAATCTTTAAGTCCATACTGCTCTTCGTAATAGCGTTGGGTTTCTTTTTCAATCTCAGCCTTCTGCTGGTCCCAGGACTTGTATTCACGGTTCTCCCAGTCGCCATTCCATTTACGGGCTTCAGCCATTTCTTCTTCGGAGAAGATCCATTCTCCCGGGCCTTTCCTTTCTCCTTTAGCCTTGCGCTCTACAATGGGTTTTGCAGCCCATTCCTTCCATCGTTCAAGAGAACGTTCTGATTCATCTTTGGTGACGGCTCTCATCCACGTGAAGTTCGGATTTTCTGACTCATGCCCATAAAGCAGACTGGGATTTTCCAAGAAGGCTTCAATGCTGCCACAAATCAGTTCGATCTTTGCCCCAGTAATGGGATTAAGCAGCGTGTTTTCCAGCTTTGTGACCCAGCGAAGATTTTCAGGCCGATTGTTGCAGTGGTTGGTGTCAATATGATCTGCTACATTTCGCTCTCCGACAGGTTCTCCGTGGTATGCAGTACAAACAATACGGTGGACACGCTCCTGACCGATGAGCATATATCCTGTATTTGGATCGAACTTGCCGAAAGTCCATTCCTCATCCCACTTTCGAAGCTTGCCATCATTCTGACACTGGCGATATACGGCGCCGTTGTCACGAACATAGTAACGACGGCCTTTGTACTCGCAAACCTTCTCGTCGGAAAAGACATTGATGATATTTTGCTCCATAGGGGACTTATTGATGATGAATTTTAATAACAGGCATACAACAATTCAGGAGATAGAGAATAATGTCTCCCCATTCCTGCTCAGTCTTGTAATCCAATTTAACATCAGCGAACCAACTGTGGTGAACTTTATTATGCCATATGTCTATAGGATGTCCTCCGGTTGCAATCTCTGTCTGGACATCAAAACAAGCAATGCTTTCGTTATTAAATCTATCCAGAAGCCGTTCTCCGATAGTAAAGAAGATTGCATAGTCTGTGAGTCCGTAATCGGGAAGCGGATCGTTGAATTCATTCTTCATGATTGGCATCACGATGTTGGTCTCGATGTTAAGATTCCTGAGCACCTTTGGCATTACATCGAAAAACTGCGCCACCGCGCGACGATTCTGAAGGTCTTTTTCAACTTCGGGATTATTTGCGTCTGCCAGAGCAGGGTTTTCTGCCAGGTCATTGAAAAAATTGTGGCCTAATACCTTTGAAATAAGTTCAAGCTGAGCCACATCCATTTTATTGCGTCCGAAGATGTCGTAAACATTGGTGCGGGTACAACAAATTTCATCTGCGAAGGCGGTGATGCTGTGGCCTTGTCTCCTGACTTCTTGCTCAATAAGTTTTCCAATTGTCGTTGCCATAATGCTATTAACATGTTTTTTTGCAAAGGTATGTGAAAAGACTTCCTTATCAATGGATTATATGTAGAATTCTATTTAACAATCGTGCGGAATCAGGAGCCCGGTGGCTAGTGAAGCGAATTCCTGTTATTGCCGGCCGACCCGACAGGGCGTCTTTCGGAGTACGGACCTTCGCATTCTTATGGAGGAGCCGCTTAACACCATCTCGATAGATTATGTTATGCTGCGGATTAAATGCTCTGACGGTGATGTTGGCACAATGCAGCCCTGTCGGATTATCTCCCCTGTGGGGTTGGGGGCATTACAGGATGTGAGTCTGTGACCACAAGGGAGAGGATGTGCTGAACGGACTGGAGGTCATATTCTCACATATCTTCTTTTTTATATTTAACTGCTCGATGGTGGCGGCTCCGCCGACATCATGGAGCATCATAGATCAAGCAAGGTGAGTAGCCGGAGCACAACGGAGGATACTGACCGCAGCTTACCTAGTTCCATGTAAGCGTAGGACGATAGTCCGTAGCGTGTTGGTTGGCTTGAGCAAATCTGTAGCCGGTTTATCGGCAACAGTCTTGCTGCGCGTGGCAAATGAAAGTGGAAGTCACAGCGGGGCGGTCGTCCCGCTGTGACTGGAACCAAGCTGAGTGTCAGGTTATTTGGCCAAACTAATGACAAATTGTCATAATTATACGCGCGGAATAAATCTTGATATATCTCGCTCAAAATCAATTGTATGAAATATTCGGAAGATCAATTAAAAGAAATGGCGAAACCAGCCAGTGATTCAGAAGAAGCAAGAATGAATAATGCTACTAGAATGGTAAAGGATGCCCTATATTCAAACAGGTATTTTACTGATGACTTATATGAAATCTTTGCGCAAGGATCATATGCAAATAACACCAATGTGAGGAATAATAGTGATGTTGACATTAATGTCTGCTATACAGGTGCTTTCTATTACGACATTCCAGTTGGTGCTACGAAGGAAACTTACGGATTCGGGAATAGCTCTCCATACTCCTTTACACAATTCAAAAATGATGTAGAATCAATTCTAGTTGATAAATTTGGGCGAGATCAAGTCATCAGGAAAAATAAATGCATTCACGTTAAAGGTAATGCATACCGCGCTGAAATTGATGTCGTGCCGACTTGGGAGTATCGCAGGTATACAAGCTTGTATACCCATAATCATCATACGGGTGTCAAACTGTTCTCAGATAACGGCGAGTCAGTAGTTAACTACCCAAAACAGCATTTGAGAAATGGAATTAACCATAATGCTACAACTCGTGACAGATACAAAAAACTTGTCCGTATCGTAAAACGAATTTGCATCAATATGGAGAACGAGGGGTATTATGCTAATGACAGTATTACCTCTTTCCTTCTTGAGTCCATGGTTTACCTTCTACCAGACAGAATCTATCAGACATATAGTAGCTCATACTCTTGGAACGACATACTAAAGGACGCAATATGTTTCTGGTATGGAGCAGTTAAAGAAGAGAATGGTACTTGGCAGAATTGGACAGAGGTCTCAGAACTCCTGATGCTTATGTTTGGTCACAAATGGTCTCATGAGGACGTGAAAGAGATGACCGTTAAAATGTGGAATTACCTTGGGTACGCAGAGTAATCATGGTTGAGTATAACATTAAAAGATACATAAGTGCGATTATTATTTCGTTCCTTGCCATATTTGCCATCACTTGTGTGCTTAATTATTTTTGTCTTGACGGTTGGCTTGGTCTCTGGGATATCATATCAGCATGTATTACTATTACTTCTTTTGTCGGGATTCTATTTGTTTCGCATTTTTGGAAACTACGTATTTTTCAAGGGTGGCTTGTCCCATTCCCGAATCTAAATGGTAAGTGGGAAGGCAAAATAAAGTTCTCTTACGATGGCAAAGAGTCTTCACGTAAAGTGGAAGTTCAAATTAAACAGTCGTTCTGTAACATCATAGTTAAACTCAACACTAGAGAAAGCAAAAGCACTACATTCTGCGGATCATTCAATATCGACGGGAATAGAGATATCAAGCAATTGATTTACTCTTACCATAACGAGCCAGATCCCAATGTTAGAGGACGAAGCCCTTTACATTATGGTACTACGCTATTAGAGATATCTAAAGATAACAAAACACTGACTGGAGAGTACTGGACGAATAGAAACTCTCGAGGTTCAATAGCCCTTCACAAGGTTGATTAAATACATAAACGAATTGTCGCCCAGCATAGCCTTTATGCTGGGCTATATTATGTTGGTCCAGCACGAACATGATCTAATTGGTGCAAGTCCCTAAACCGCCCTGATAGTGGGAATGTTACAGCCAAATGCAAGGGTGTCCGCTGCGAGATGGAATCTGAAGGAAGCCGGCGGCAAACATCTGGTCTGACGGACAGAAATTCGATATGAGGCCTAAGGGTAAGGATAAGATTGCAAAAGAAATCGAAGTCCGGTAGCTATCCGAAATCGCCCAAGGTAAATTGGGGAAGACATAAGACGGAAGGATTATCTCCATAACTGGAGAGGTCTCGCAGGAAGAGTGCTCTTGAAGTCAGCCGGATAAACCTTTGACAGTTCGTATTCAAAGATTCCTATCGGTTGCGAACTTGATTCAAGTGCATATTGAGCAAGGATATTGTCTTTTGTCTTGCAGATAAGCAATCCTATTGTCGGATTGTCTGCCGGAGTCTTCAAAATATGGTTGACAGCGGACAAATACGTACCGAGCTGTACTACATCACACGGCTGGAATTTCACGGCCTTTTGTTGTAGACTTTGTCAATGAGATATCGCTGATGGCCCCACGAGATTCGGAAGATGATGGACTTCAGCTGTTCATATTCAGTTTTGCCCACAAGTTGTGGGTAAAATGTATCTAGTTGAGAATAAAGAGAGTAGAATCTTTTCGCATAGCCAAGATTAGTCGGGGACAAGCCTTTGACCCCTGGCGGCGCAGCAGTCAGATCTTGGCTGATTGAGTTGATGACTCCTTCACCCCACCTGCTTTCTGCCTTCTTCTTTATGATGTCTTATCCAGTTGACCAATAGAATCGAAGTAACTCCTCGTATGTTTTTCGGATGCACGTATTTGACAACTGCTGTAACGTACAACAAGTTGATTTTTCCAGAGGCTATAATCTCTGTTGACCCATGTAAGTGGTGGTCGGATGACCTGATCGGGCGGGTTAGCTCAAGTGAAACTGATGTGTACTTGTCAGAGCGATAGCGCAGGGAATACGCAATCGGTCTCACTGTGCGTTGCAAATGAGAAAGGTTGGAGATGTTACCGCAGCGAAGTGGAGGATACGTGGCCGACACATCTTTAATTTATACTTTATATCGGTCAAATATATTTTGAGGATAATAGGATTCTTTGTAAATTTGTCAAACTAAGTCAAATTTTAGAGAAGTTGTTTTTTGTCGATATGTATCAGATAGGAGGAATATTGAAATCCGTTCGTGAGCAAAAAGGCGTTCAATTGATTGATGTACAAACTCAAACGGGAATTGATCTCTCTCAGTTGAGTAGGATAGAGAACGGGAAAAGGCTCCCAACCGCCGAGCAGTTGAACGAACTCTCGAGCCTTTATGGAATTGATTGTACTGCGATGCAAATTCAAAGACAGAGCGATAAAATTATTACAACGCTTGAGTATCCTGAGTATGGTCTTGAAAGTTTAGCAATAGCAAGAGAGAAGATACTGCATGGCGATGACTATGTTTCAATGTTCTGCGACATGCACTTCTCAAAGCCAATTTGCTTGTCAAGCAGAAGGTATATTGGAAGCAAGGCTAAGCTTCTTGACTGGATATTTGAGATTATCGATGCAAATACAGAAAGCATAAACACGTTCTGCGATATCTTTGCTGGAACGGGAGTTGTTGCAAACGTTGCTCTTTCTCGTTATCCGCACGTCATTATGAATGACTTATTGTTCTCTAACAACGTCATATATAAAGCATTCTTCGCTCCTGGAGAATGGGATAAAGAGAAAGTCGCAGTATATCTAAGCCGGTATAATTCATTAAATCCGGGCACCCTTCGAGAGAATTATTTCTCCAAGAATTTCGGTGGTAAATTTTTTGAGGCTTCGGAGGCTAAAAGGATTGGATACATTCGGCAAGATATTGAGAATCATAAAAAGAATCTTACCGAGAAGGAGTATAACGTTCTTCTCGCAACACTTATCTATAATATTGATAAGATTGCCAATACAATTGGTCACTTTGAGGCCTATATTAGAAAGCCAATCGCGCATAAGCCTCTATGTCTAAAAATGATTGACGCGAAAGAGCTGCAGAATGTCGAAATTTTCCGTGAGGATTCCAACAAACTTGCAAAACGTGTTCATTGCGATGTGGTATATATTGACCCGCCATACAACTCGAGGCAATACTCGCGCTTTTATCATTTGTATGAAACCCTCGTGAAATGGAATAAACCAAAATTGTCCGGCGTGGCAATGAAGCCGCCTCAAGAGAATATGAGCGATTACTGTTCTTCTCGAGCGGGACAAGCAATGAGGGATCTTGTAAATAGTATAGATGCAAGGTATATTGTTGTGTCATATAACAATACATATAAATCTAAGAGTTCTTCATCTGAAAATAAAATCCAACTTGATGAACTCATCGACATCTTGAATGAGGTTGGTGAAACCAAGGTTTTTGAGCATGGACATCGAGCATTCAATGCAGGCAAGACTGAGTTTACAGACCATAAAGAATTCCTATTTGTGACCCGCAAACATGAGTAAACGATCACCATTATTCTACGTTGGAGACAAATATAAATTGATTGATGAGATAAAAGAGTTTTTTCCTGATCACATCCGTCGATTTGTGGAACCGTTTGTGGGCGGCGGATCCGTATTCATGAATGTTGATGCGGATGAATACATCCTGAATGATATCAATGAAAGCGTTATAAGCATTCACAATATGTTATGTCAGAACGCCGGTTGCAGAAATGATTTTCTCAATGGTTTGTATTGCATCATTGATCAGTATAATCTGTCGTGTTCTCTACGTCGAGATAATATCCCCTATGAGCTAAAGTCTGCCTTTCCAAAAACATATTTCGCTGAATTTAATCGCGAAGCATTCGGGAAATTACGAACTGATTACAACAATGGGCAAGAGCGGGACGTTCGCATTCTGTATCTCCTTCTTATCTACGGCTTCAATCGCATGATTAGATTCAACGGGAAAGGTAATTTCAATGTTCCTGTAGGAAACGTTGACTTTAATCAGAACGTATTGGACGCGTTGAACGACTACTTTGATATAGTTGGAAACAGCAACATTCACTGGGCGACTCAGGACTTTAGAACATTCATTAGTGGCCTTGACCTTAACAATGAGGACTTAGTATACTTGGATCCTCCTTATTTGATTACATTTAGTGAGTATAATAAATTGTGGAATGATGAGACAGAAGCAGAGCTCCTTCATGAACTTGATGAATTTAATGCTTGCGGGATCAGGTTTGCCATATCAAATGTTACCCATTACAAAGGCCGGGTTAACGAAGCATTCCTTAATTGGGCGCAGAATTATAATACACACCCGATCCATAGCAATTATATCAGCTATCACGATAATACCATTAAGCGGTTTAACGAAGTATTAGTAACCAACTTTTAGACAATATATTATGAGTCCAGTTAAACATGGAAATAGGCTTTACAAACAAATGTCGCTTGAAGTAGCCGTCAGAAATCCAGAGCGATATGATGAATTTCTAAAGACCTTTAGTCATTTTAGAGGAATAGTTCTTGATGATGAAGGAATTCTTGATGTGTTCGCCCAGCTTTACATTGATGGTGTTGTCTCTAACAGGAATCTGGATATTTTGAATTCCTCTACTGAAGATGTTAAATCATTCATAAAGGAAAACATAACACACAACAATGAGTGGGGCTATCCAACAGGATATCAGGCTGGTTTTACAAGATATCTGAAGACCTTGTCCGAGTTTGGCTTTATCTATGCTCAATATAATCAGCCTTTGAAGCTTTCTGAAATGGCAGAAGCGGTACTCAGTGGTACATTGTCACTTTCAGAAGCTTTTGCAGTACAGAGTATGAGGTTTTGGAGGAAGTCTCCGTACAGGAGGGTACTAAACGATTTCAACTTCTTCAGATTTATTATTGATGTCATTCGGAGGCGCAATGAAGAAGGTCATAGGCTGTCTTACCCTCAATTTATGCTCGCACTTTTCTCGGACAATGGCAACGTTGACGAATTCTTACGGCTCATAAATGAAAATAGATGTGGGAATAGTATGGATGATACGTATGCCTTAGTTGTTAGCATATATAACCTCATAGACAGCGAGCATTCAAAGGTAAATAAGCAGCAGACAGCTTTTAATGACTATGGCAATACTGTATTCAGGGTACTCCAATTAACCGGATTCATTACCGTTGAGTATGACGGAATGATTATGCTGTCGGCTAATAGCAATAGAATGCGTCTGTATGATGAGCTTTGTGCTATGAATTTCGCTATCCCTGAAGAAACGAAAGATGATCTGGTTGGCTATTTTAAACTTCTTGGATCCTTCCCTGCTGATATCCAGAAGTGCATTGAAAACTGCCGCGAGATACAGAAAAGATCTGTGGATAGCTACAATGAAAAACTAAAATCAATCGTTAGGGATTATAATCTAACGGAGGAGATTCTTGCAGAATACCTAAAGGAGATATCAATCGGCGCAATCGACAGAAGATCCTTCTGGTTTATGCAAGTACCACTTAAATTTGAATTTTTGCTATCACTGTATTTGTATGTATGTTATGGGAACGATTATGAATACAAACCGAACTATATTTGTGATGATGCAGGTATCCCTTATTCGCACGCTCCTGGCAACATCGGCGACATCGAAGTGTTTAACAGTGGATTCTATTGGCTTATTGAGGCTACCCTTATTAAGAGTAAGAATCAACAGGTAAATGCAGAGACAATTAATCTCTTTAGGCATATTGACAATTCAAGGCCTTGCACTAAGTACATGTCACTTGTTGCGCCATATATCCATGACGACACCAGTCTCATGATCAAGGTTGCTACAGTGGTTACCATGCTTGAGAAACACAATCTGCTATTTGCTAAACCCTATAGTACTGAAGACTATATCTTCCACATGGGGCATAGGACAATTATTAATGACATGCAGGCTACAACCATGACCTTTATTGCGGATTTAGGCAATCTATTGCATGGCATGAGTGACAACTTTAAGTTGATTCAGTAGTTATACTCGAAATGCGTTCACTAAAGACAGAGATCTCGGAACAAACTCCGGGGTGTGTCATTTTTTCTGATCCAATTATCCAATTTCCTGCCGAGGTGGTTGTCTAAGGAAAGGCTGCACCTAAAATCTAAAACAGGGAATGCCATTAGGTATCCCCGATTTATTATTTTGGCATATTCTGTACTACTTTACCTTGAAGGAGTTTTCCATTGGCTTTTTTGTTCCGTTTAATCCCGTCTTGTCCCCATGTGCCCCATTGTTTAAAGAAAAATGGAATATTTGACTGTTCTGCTTGATTCTTTATGTTCAATACCCATTCTTCTTTCATAGGTCGTGCAGACGTACCGCTTTCGCCACCAACAATCACCCAATCGATTCCTGTAAGATCGATCGTGCCCAGATCAGAAAGCAGTGGCTCGCAAGAAAGGAATTTAACTTTTGCATTAAGATTCCTCAGATGGTCAATTCTGAATTTTGTGCGCTCAACTTCAACAGTAACTCCAAGCCATGCGTTCCTTGGAATGGGATGAGTGGAGAAATATTCAGCCATTCTTTCCGCTCGTTTTGTCAATATCTGGTATTTGTGCTTAGGAGTCCTTTTGATTATCTCAATCACCTTATCAACGAATTCAAAGGGTACTTCCGGATGGAATAAGTCGCCCATGGAACACACAAATATTGTTGAAGGTCTATACCATGTAAATGGTTCTTTAAGGCTGTCTTCATGCATGGTAACCTTAAATCTGTTGACATATTTTGAGGAATGCATAGCACAAAGCCTTCTGGCCATATTTTCGGCATAGCAGTTGGCACAGCCCTCAGATATCTTATCGCAACCTGTAACCGGGTTCCAGGTTCGCTCTGTCCATTCTATCTTTGTGGTTCTCATATCGTTTTGATTCTATAGTAGTCGTTCCTATCTGGTTTTATCTTGTGAATATTTACAGCCTTTTCATTGAAAGTACCTATGATTTCAACTTTGCCTTGCTCTATGAGTTCCTCTATCGCCTCGACAAAAATTGACGGCTGACATCCACGATGAAGTGCGTATTTCAATCCGGATATGTTGTCCTTAATGTTGCCGCTAAGAATCTTATCTTTCAATTCTTGCTTGACAGTAACCTTTTTCTGAGTTTTCGATTCGTCATAAAACAGCGTTCCTTCTTCGTAGTCGTTATCTATGTTGCAGTTGGAATCTCCTGATAGTATATCCTCTTTCCAGCATACTTTCAAGAATTTTTCCATACCAAGTGAGTGGCTCGTGCCGAAAATCAGGCCATAATAGTTTGACCCCTTCTTAATGGTGAAACTATGAAGGTAATAGTCTTTTCCATTTGGAATTAGATTCTCAAAATACTCCTTAATCAGACGATGACATTCCTTTGGTTGTACATCGTCAAAATCCATCTTATTCGTATCGAAGTACTGCTTAATTGAAGGTAATTCTTTGAATCTTGTGATTGTAGATGATGAGATGAAAAAAATGAAATCAGTTTTCGGAGAATTAACCAGTTTGGAAAAGACCTCTTCTGTTACCTGCTTTATACCATACTGATCGAGTAAGACAAATTTGCCGTACTCCTTACTCTTGAAAATCTTATCAATCTCCTTATCCGCAAATAGATTTTGGAAATCCTCGTTGCGTGTGTGGATTCCTTCTTTGATCGGACAATCACTGCAACAATGAGCCTCCATACACTTATTCTGAAAATTATCAACGTTGTTTGTCAGGGATTCATATTTGGGCTTTAGAAATTCGTTGAAGATAAAGAACACTTTCTTTTCATTGCTGCTAAATTTCAACGCTTTGCAATGCTCGCATTGTGCACCTTTTGCTTCTTCTAATAGTATAAGAGGAGAACCATGGGCACCTCCTGTGTCCATGCCACTACCGGCGAACATATCAAATACAAAAAGGTGTTTAGTGTATAAATCGTGGACAAAAACTGGATACCACTCTCGAAAGCATCTCCGAAAAATATCCAACTTGATTTTTGTCCCTTCGTCAAATGGACTACTATTGATGTCTTTTGTCATGTATTATATTGTAGATAATGCTTGTTTATCTTCAATATACAAAGTTAACATTTTATTTAGTTTCATCCGTTCTTATTTTAATTCACATGCTGCTGCATAGATTATTAATAGTCATTTATTCAGATAATGTCCAGAATGTTGACACAATGAACCAATGGACCCATGGACGCTGCGAGCACTTGGAATAGCACTCTGTGTCCATCCAGAGAGGTGTCATCTTATTGTTATTGCCCTATACCCACACCTCTCCATTCTCCACATAATCCTTCACCACATCCAGAACTTCCTCAGCATTGCAGATTCCCAGAATCTTGAGTTTCATATCACGGAACTGGACGGAGTAGAAGGTGTTGTCCTGCCAGGTGATAAGGACAGTGCCGTTGTAGATTGACGTGCGGACCTTGAATCCGACGCAGTCGTCGGAAAGGAACACAAAGGAGGTGGCACTCCAGCAAGCGAGCATCTGGGGATATGAAAGGAGCAGTGTAACGACCTGCTGTATCTGATTTGTCATAATTCTTTGGTTGTTTGCTGTCCTTTTGTCCCACGTCCCAAGTATTGGGACAGTGGGGACATTTGGGACAAAAATTATTTTTTACGGCTTATTGTCCCGGACTTTGGGACAAGGGACAGACTTCAATTGGGACTAGCCCGAGTTCATCCATCATAATGGCGACATTGCCCTGATATTCAGGGGAAATGTACTGCGCAATCTGCAAATAGTCCGGATTGTCTAGCGGTGTCCCATCCTGGGACGATGGCGAGGATGCGGTGGGACAGTCAGCAGGCGGAGCGAGCGTACCGTCCCGGAGCTGAGCAATCAGTCTATCTGCGATGTCGATGTGCGCTTCGCGTTCTTCCGGCGTGGCTGTTGATTCCAGATAGTCAGAAACTGTGATGCGTAGCGAACTGAGTTCTCCTGCCTTCTGCTTCCAGAGCTCATAGCCATCCACGTCAGGTAATGCTACTATGGTGCGCTGGTGTAGGACATTGAGTTGCGACTTGCCTCCTGTGGCAAGCCAGACATATTCAGGCATTAGAAGGAAGCAGATGACAGCAGTATTCTCCGACTTCACCAACGCCACATTGGCATTGACCTTATCCAGGAAGATGCTCGCCGAACAGGCATTGTGAGAGTCTCAATTTCCGTCCAATTATGACCAATGTAGTCCAACCGTGTCCAATAGAGTCCAACAAATCTACTACCTCGGTGACGTTGGTGAAAATTTAAAGTTCCGGAAGGAGCAGCGGTGCTGATTTGTTGCAAAAGTGCACTCGAAATGGCTGAAAAATGCATATTTCATACTCATGCGAACGAAAAGAGAGCCGTGGTTAAACGACTCCCTTTCAGTCAATTACTATGAATTCTAAGCGATGTCCAGCGAGCCATCACTTTCCGATGCAAAAATTCCGGAATATATTCCCGAGGGTTTCGTCGGTGCTGATTTCGCCGACGATTTCGCCGAGGTGATAGAGGGCTTCGCGGAGGTCCTGGGCTATCAGGTCAGGAGGGAGGGTCGCGATATGGAGGCCGGCGCGGACACGCTCGAGAGCTGATGCGGCGCGGACCAGGGCTTCGTAGTGGCGGACGTTGGTCACTAGGGTCTCGTCGGTGCTGCCGGTGATTTCGGAACCTATTTCGCCGAGTGTTTTTGTCAATGTTGATAACCCTTTTCCGGTCTTCGCGGAGATTGGAATGACTTTGCAGTTATCGTATTTATTTTCAATGAGTGAAACAATGTTGTTATTGTGGTTAACATTTTTGTTATCACCAATCTCTGCCATGTTTTCACCCAAATCATTGCCTGAACCATAGCCAGTGCCGTTATCATCCCTGTAGAAACTACCTGCAACATCGCATTTGTTCACCAGAATAACCACTTTCCTTTCCTGTCCGTCACCATGACCATGACCATGTTGGGAGGCCCCGCCCGTTTCAGCCAGAGGTGTTCCTCCAGTTTCAGCCAGAGAAGTTCCGTCAGTTCCAGCTAGAGAAGCCCCGCCCGTTTCAGCCGGAGGTGTTCCGCCAGTTTCAGACCCAGAAGCTCCGTCAGTTCCAGCTAGAGGTGCCCCGTCTGTTTCAGCCGGAGAAGCCCAGCCAGTTTCAGCCCCGTCGTTCACAGCGGCGACATTTTTCACACCGCCCATTTCATTGACCTTGGACAGAATGAAATCCGCATCCTCAAGCACAGACGCCTCGCCTCGCGACAAATCCGTCATCCCCAGCACGACAGCAGCCTCACCAAGTTTCTTGAAAGTCCGGTCAATGCCGATTTTCTCTATCGTTTCGTCTGTTTCTCTGATTCCGGCAGTGTCAATGAATCTGAACAGGATGCCGTCGATATTCAGCGTTTCCTCGATAGTGTCACGAGTCGTGCCGGCTATATCCGAAACGATCGCGCGCTCCTCCCCGAGCAGGGCATTGAGAAGCGTACTTTTACCCGTATTTGTAGCCCCGACAATCGCCACAGGGACACCGTTCTTGATAGCGTTGCCACGGCTGAATGATGCGGTCAGACGTCCGATATGTCTCAATGAATCGTCCACCAACTGCCCCAGTTCCTTGCGGCTTGCGAACTCCACATCTTCTTCGCTGAAGTCCAGTTCGAGCTCCAGTAGGGAAGTCATTGTCAGAAGCTTTTCCCTCAGTACTTTCAATTCTGACGAAAAACCACCCTTCAGCTGATTCATTGCAACTCTATGAGAAGCAGCACTTTGCGAAGCTATCACATCTGCGACCGCTTCTGCCTGGGCGAGGTCCATCTTGCCATTGACAAAAGCACGGCGCGTGAACTCACCTGGCGCCGCAATACGGGCCCCGGCATTGACCAGAAACTCCAGAATTTTATTGACAATGAATCGCGAAGCATGGCAGGAAATCTCCACTGAATTCTCGCCCGTGTACGAATGAGGAGCACGGAAAACGCTGACTATCACATTGTCCAAAACACTTCCGTCCGCCTCGAAAACCGTCCCGTAGCGCAGCCTGTAGCCTTCGGTCTCGGCAATAGGAACACCCTTAGTGTCAATGACCTTGTCGGCTATCGCCAATGACTCTTTTCCGCTGACTCTTATTATCGATATCGCACCTGTGCCCGGAATCGTAGCCGGCGCGCAAATGGTTCCGCCGGTAAACTGATAATTCGTCATAACTCTCTATCCCAGAATCTGTTCCGCGTGGTTCTTCGTGTTGACCTTGTCAATGATTTCCTCAAGTATGCCATTCTCATTGAAAATGAATGTCTTACGCAGAATTCCCTCGTAAGTCTTTCCATAGAGCTTCTTCTCGCCCCATGCGCCGAAAGCCTTGATGATCAATGCGTCAGTATCGGCGAGCAGAGGAAATGGCAATGCATATTTGTCGCTGAAATTCTTCTGAGCCTTCACGCTGTCCTTACTTATGCCGATGACATTGTAGCCCAATGCCAAGAACCGTTCATAATTGTCTCTCAGACTGCAAGCCTCAGCAGTGCAGCCCGGTGTGTTGGCCTTCGGGTAGAAGTACACCACCGTCTTTTTTCCAATAAGGTCAGCAGACTTGACAATGTTGCCATTCTGGTCAGCCGCTGAAAAATCAGGCATTCGATTACCAATCTCAAGCATAGCAAATTCTCCTTTTGTTTCAAACAAAGATACGCAAAACTCTTAAATATATGGCTTGCCTTTCCATCTCTTTTTGCAGATGTTCGGACAAATCACTAAATTGCCGGAAATTGTGCCACGAAATTTGAAAATTGAACCCGTAACTTTATGAAAAAGATTTTAACTGTCATTACGCTGCTTGCTGCCTGCGTTTCGCACCTCGATGCACAGACATATATGGTCAATGCACTTGTCCCTACGGAGTCCAAGAAATGTTCCATATATAAAACAGGTGGCAGTGCCATGAAAATCGGCTGCTATGACATCACGGGCGGTTTCGTGATCGGTGCGCCTTCCGGCGGGCTGATTTCTGACAATGTCCCGGGTAAGGCGGCGTTCGCTCTCAAAGGCGCATACAGCAAGATGACATTTGTGATGGGCCCGTATTCGAACGGCAATCCCGACAAAGGCAATTCCATCGTGACAGTCTCTGCGGACGGGAAACGTCTGCTGGACGAGGTCGTTTTCGCATACGACGCCCCACGCTTCCTGACATTCGATGTCGCCGGGGTCAATGAAATAGTATTCACGATTCCACGGGGCGATACGCAAATCGCATTCGGAAACGTGAAGCTCTGGAAGGCCGGAACAGCAGTTTCAAACCCGAACACACTCCTTTCCCGAGTGCCGGGCGGAACTGTCGATCTTATGCAGACCAACCAGTTATATAAATATAGGGAGGGCGGGTTCGTAAAGCCTGTACTCGGTGACAAGGCCAAAGGAGCCGGTCAGGAAAAAGGCATCAGCATAAACCGGAAGGAATACAATTCCGGTCTTAGCTTCTCCGTATCACAGGCACTTGCCGGAACAGAACAGGGATTCGCATATTTCTGGCTGGACAAGCGTTATGACAAGGTTTCATTCGTCGTCGGACCGAGAGACAACCAGAGTTCCAATTCGAGCGCATGGCTTGTCGTGAAAGCGGACAAGAAAACTGTTTATGAAGGAATGGTGACACAGAAAGACCTTGCTAAACAGATAGTTGTCGATGTGAAAGGCGCTGCTCGGCTCGGGCTTATATGCGAATACAGAAACAGTGACTTCCTGGGCGGTATCACATACGGAGTGGTGAATATCAAAGCCTATCCGGAGGGTGCGAGCGTTCCGGCAGCAGGCATTGTCAATCCTAACCGGGACAGAATCGCCAAGCTTCCTGACGTATGCCCTCTGATGTCCTCCATCAAGCCGTATTCGGTTCGTGGAATAAGTTCCGCAGACAAGACATTGTTCACAGGTGAATCCAGACACTACACCTTCTCGATGGGTGGAGAAAAGTATTGGGAAGGACTGCTGCTGACCACCGGAAACAAGCTCTTGGGTGACAGAGTGGCTTCTTATGCGGAATTCGACCTTGCTGGCGAATATGACTGGATCAGTTTCGATGCAGGTTGCCTTAGCATGAATCACGTGCTGGATGATGACAATCTCCGCGTATATGCTGATGACAAGCTGATTTTCGACCATACCATATATTGCACATGGCCGAACCAGCACTACGAACTGCCTGTAAACAAATGCCGCACGCTCAGGTTTGAGAAATTGGGCAACGGCAAGAACAAGCAGACCATCATCGGAGTCGGCGATATCATTCTCTATCGTGGCCGGCCTGTGCCGAATACGGTATTTGAACACGACGTGCCTGATTGTCCTCATGATGCCGATCTGATAGACGTCTGCGGAAAACCATATTTCCACTATGTCGGAAGATATGTCAGCGACCTGACCAATTTTAACATGGCAGACTGCTTCCATGACGGCAGCACCATCACCAAATATTTCCAGATGAAGGACGGCAGGCAGATCAACAAAGGATTCATGCTGGAGACCAATATCCCTCTTGGTCTGGAGAATGTGACCGTTATGGATGCGGTATTCATGGCATTGACAGGAGTAGGCTCGACGATAAGCAGCTCAAACGTCTCCGCAGCCACAGGCATCAGCGCAGGCGTGTCAGGAACACCTACAGCCAGCATTTTCCTCTTGCTTGAGGACAAGAACAGCAAGCAGGCATCCGCGGCAGCATTCAATCCTTACGGACAGTACGAGAGCTGCACATTCACGGTCGCCAACAGAGTGGAATATGTGGATGCGTTCGATGATGTGTTCCAGAACAAAAGTCCTGAGGCTTTACTCAATCCTGTGAAACTCAATGTGTTTGCTGACCAGGTTCTCGTAGGGGAGTACTGGCTGGACAACAAGATGCAGCCGCTCACCGTCACGGTTCCGATTTTCAAATGCCACCAGCTGATGTTCTGGCTGGAGTGCGGCGACAAGCGTTCAGGTCAATATGTGTTCTATGACCTCAAACTCAGCAAGACTCCATGCAATATCCCGATTCCTAAAGAATATACTTCATCTCAGGCTGCCAAAAAGTCGGAAGCGCAGTCCGCGAAACAGACTGTAGCACAGGAGCCGGCGCCTGAAAGAGTCACAGTAGTCCAGGAGCGCAAACCCGCCAAAAAGGACAAGAAAGACAAGAAGGCCAAGCCGCGGATCGATTGGGAGGTAAGGGCTTATCAATCCAGCAGTTCTGCTGTCAATGAATTCTTGAGGGATGTCAATGCCATGTGGGAAAAGACCGCACAATACATGAAAGGCAACTATGACTTCCCGTCCGCTTCCCAGACATGGGTTCAGAGCAAGGACGGCACAGTATATAAATGTCTGTCATTCATCGGCTCCAACGGCAACCGCCTGTCCATATCTTCCATGATTAAGACACTTCAGGACCGGATAGCCCAGGGCAAGGACATCCAGCTGTCCATATCATTGGCAAAAATGGGCGTGGCATCTGCGAGTCTCGGTGTGACCTCGGTTACCAGCATCGAGGATATGGTCTATTTCGGCAAGAAGGTCAAGGAAGGATCCAAGGCGTTGGCCCAATGCAACGATGACATTTCAGACTGCGTGGCACTTGCACAGGCTCAGATAGATGCGTTCAATGCGTACCGCTCATCATCCGTGAGCGCAGACGGAAAGACCAGTTCCGACACGGTCCTGATTCTGCGGCCGGAGCCTGGCGACACCGTCCCGGGCAATCTGCAGCAGTTGGAGTATTACAATTTCTGACAAATGACAGAGTCTGACAATAGTTTTGTGGTGGTCAATGTGGATGAAGCCGCGTTCAGAAAGGTATTTGACCGGTATTATCCACGGATGCTTGCATTTCTGCGTTCATTTCTGCAGTCGGACGACGATGCAGAGGATGTGGCGCAGAATGTATTCGTAAAACTGTGGATGAAAAGAGAAGTTCTGCTCGACCGGGAGTATCTGGACATCTATCTTTTCAGGATGACGGTGAATTCAGCCATCAACTTCTCGAAAGTCCGGAAACGGCACGTGGGCCTGGAAGACATTGACCTTCCTGATGAATTGGATCCGGGAAAGGAATTCGATTCACGCAAACGGCTCGACATCATATTCAAAGCCGTATCCGAAATGCCGGAAAAACGCCGTGAAGTGTTCATCCTCAGCAGATTGCACGGGATGAGCCATAAGGAAATCGCGGAGAAACTGAATGTTTCAGCCAAAACGGTCGAGAATCACATAAATTTTGCTCTACGAGAACTGCGCAAGATGAAATATATCATAGTGTTCTTCATATCTATGGTGTTTTCATAAAAATATCAAAAAACTTTTAGGGGATACGCACGGTTTGCATTGTATTATATGCAAAGTCAAAAACCGATTATGACAAACAAAGATTTATACGGCAAATGGACCTCTCTGGAACCGGTCGGGCTGACGGAAGAGCAGCTCGACAGCGCGTATTCTTCCGTAAAAGGCAAGATACGCAGGGCTGAGTCCGCTTCATTGGCCATCAAATTGTCAGAAGAGTTGCGTGTCCGCCGCCAGAAAAGGATCATCAGGATACTGTCTGCCGCCGTCGCTGCCGCATGTCTGATACTGCCTGTCGTCATTGTCAATGTCTCAAGACATTCCTACGAGAAAGGCCTTTCGGCTCAGGTCAATGACGAGGCGCTGCAGATGCTCGAGTATTCGGCCAATGCCGGGGAAATGCGTCATGTGCTTCTTCCTGACTCTACATCAGTTACCCTCAATGCCGGTACAGTGCTGATTTGCCCTGCGGAATTCATTGGCGGGAAAAGGGGAGTCTATCTCAATGGTGAAGCCACTTTCGATGTGACGAGGAACGAGAAAAAGCCGTTTGTCGTCAGCACTTCCGTTATGGACATTACAGTCCTCGGAACGAAATTCAACGTGTCTTCCTACAGCGACGACGAAAACGTGACCGCCACATTGTGCCGGGGAAGCATTTCCGCATTGACGAAAAACGCGGAGGAACCTGTCGTTCTTACCCCGGGACAGCGGTTTGTCGTCGAAAGAAGCAGCGGCAACAGTTTCGTGGAGAATGTCAATGCAGATGAAGACGTGGCCTGGGAGAGCGGCCAGCTCTGCTTCCGTTCGAAATCCATACATGAAATCGTGAAAATCATCGAGCGCAGATATGCAGTGAGGATTTATGTCACGACAGGAAAATACGACAACGACCTTATAACAGCCAAATTTATCCAAGGATCTACTTTGGACGATCTGATGTTCGCCTTGTGCAAACTCATTCCGGGAATGTCCTATCGGAAAGTCAATGCCAATATCTATATCAGATAATCCGGACAAATTATAATCACATAATCAATAATTTTTATGAAACAATTGATTGCAATGCTCGCTTGCATTCTCTTGTCTTCATCTGTTTCGTCAGGGATTTTTGCCCAGACCCAGAATGTCAGATTCAGTCGGGAACGGATGAAGATATCAGAAGTGTTTTCTGCCATCGAGCAGCAGACGGGCCTGACAGTGGCCTACAATGAAAGCGCTCTGGACCTTTCCGGAGTCGTGTCAGTACCATCGGAGACCAATGTCTCTGACCTTTTGGCCTCAGTATTGAAAAATACAGGCAACTCTTTTTACTTCCATGGCAAGATGATTCTTGTGTACAAGGAAAAGCAGGTAAAAACTTCCACTTATTCCGGGACAGTCGTGGACAAGGCCGGTCCTGTGGCCGGTGCTGCTGTGATGGTGGAAGGAACTGACCAAGTGACAGTTACGGGTGTGGATGGAAAGTTCGCCATAAATGCACCTCAGGGCTCAGTGCTCAAGGTTTCCATGCTCGGTTATAAGGAATTCACTGCTACCGCAGGCCCTCAGACCGACAACCTCAGATTTCTTGTCGAGGAAGACAACAGACTTCTCGATGAGTCAGTCGTGGTAGGTTATGCGTCAATGAAAAAGCGCGACCTCGTAGGTGCAGTGGATCAGGTGAAAAGTGATGTCATCGAGAACAGGTCCAACGGAAACCTTGCCAGGTCACTTCAGGGTGAGATTGCCGGTCTTAACATATCGTTTACTGACAGCAAACCGTCCCGTTCCGCTTCTTTCAATGTCAGGGGAACGACATCCGTAGGCGCTGGAGGTTCTTCACTTGTGCTTATCGACGGAGTGGAGGGAAGTCTGAATTCCATTAACCCACAGGATGTGGAAAGCGTCAGTGTTCTCAAGGATGCCTCATCTACGGCAGTCTATGGTGCAAGAGGAGCGTTCGGAGTAATTCTTGTGACTACCAAGAATCCTCAGAAAGGCCGCCCTGTCATCAACTACAATGGTTCAGTTACCGTAAACAGAAGAACCGTGGTTCCTGATGTCATCACTGACGGTCAGGATTGGCTCGACTGGTGGAAAGACTGCTACAATGGATATTACAACGGCTCCAAGACATTGCTCAGTCACATTGACAGTACTGTCCCTTATAGCGAGGCCATCTACAGCGAACTCGTTCGCAGGAAGAACGATCCGTCTCTCTCCAAGACGACAACCCTGGAAGGAAGCAGCATGTTCGGCTGGGCCTATATGGAGTCAACTGACTGGTATGACCTGTTTTACAAGGATTACAACTGGTCCACTGAACATAATCTGTCAGTTTCCGGAGGAGGCGATATGGCAGACTACTATATCTCAGGCCGTTTCTATGACATGGACGGTATCTATAAAGTAGGAAACGAGGATTACAAGAAATATGACCTGCGCGCAAAAGGAACGCTGAAAGTGCGCCCGTGGCTGCATATCACCAACAATATCTCTATGTCGGTCGTGAATCATTATGAACCGAAACATTCGAGAAACAATTTCAATGTGCAGAGAGCCATCGATCACGCTGCCATGCCGCTCTCACCTGTAAAGAATCCGGACGGCTCGTGGACTACGGCAGCAGCTATCTCCGGCTATGCCGCTTTTTCTGAAGGATCTTCCTGGCGCACAAATGATTACATGTATCTTCGTGAAAAGATTTCTGCGGATGTCATCATGATCAAGGATGTGCTCAAGGCATCTGTGGATTATTCCTATAACTACACAAGCCGCAAGAGAGTCGATGTGCAGAATCCGGTGAAATATTCCAAGAAACCGGGTGAGGTGATGCTTGAATCGGCTTCGGCTGGCTCTTCCCGTCAGCAGGTGACCTATTTTACGAGATATCAGGCTGCCAATGCCTATCTGACTTTCAGCCCTAATCTCGGCAAGAACAACAGCCTTACATTGCTTGCAGGATGGAATATTGAAGAGCAGAAATATGAAACGCTCAACGTCTCAAGGTCCGGTATCATCACACCGTCCAAACCGTCATTCTCATTGATGAACGGCACGACCACGGATCCTGTTGCAGGCGGAAATGCCTGGTCTTATGTCGGAGCATTCTACAGACTGAATTACAGTTACAAGGGACGCTATCTTGCCGAATTGAGCGGACGTTATGACGGCTCGTCAAAATTCCCGTCAAACTCCAAATGGGGAATGTTCCCGTCCGGTTCCCTCGCGTGGCGCTTATCAGATGAGCCGTGGATGAAATGGGCAGAATCATTGGACAATGCCAAGGTCCGCATCTCTGCCGGCTCTATGGGCAACGGAAACGTGGCTCCATATTCATACACATCCGATATGAGCATCGGCACTGCAAGTGACATTGTCCTGGGCGGAAGTCTGCCGTCATACACTACGGTCGGCAGCATTGTTCCTGTATCATTGACTTGGGAAAATGCAACTACCTATGATGTCGGCCTGGATTTGGATATCTTCCGTAACAGACTGTCATTCAGCGGTGATATATACAGAAGGTACACTTCCAATATGTACACCGTCAGCGAATCTCTTCCTTCTGTCTTCGGTACTGCTCCTCCAAAGGGAAACAATGCGGAGATGAAAACTGACGGATTCGAACTGACATTGTCCTGGAGAGACGAATTCAAGCTCTTCGGCAAACCGTTCAGCTACAGCGTGAAAGGTATGCTCTGGGACAGCAAGTCCGTGATTACCAAATATGCCAATGATACCGGTTCTCTAGGTACTCTTAAAGGCTATATCCAGAACGGAGGCTCTCCTTCCTCATATTATGTGGGAATGACACTGGGCGAAATCTGGGGTTATACGGTGGACGGACTGTTCCGTGACCAGAATGACATCGACAACTCCCCGATCCATAATTTCCAGCAGGCTTCGGACAAAGTCACCAGACCGGGACAGGTTAAAGTCAAGGACCTCGACGGCGATGGCGTCATCAGCCCGGGCAACTTCAAGGTGCACGACCATGGTGACCTCAGGATTATCGGAAACAGGTCTCCGAGATACAATTACGGTATCAATCTCGCAGCGAACTGGAATGGTATAGGCGTGTCAGTCTTTCTTCAGGGAGTCATCCACAAGGACTGGTATCCTGGTTCCGATTCCGGGTATTTCTGGGGAAAATACGGCCGTCCGTTCTTCTCGTTCATCCCTTCCATCCACACGGACAGCAAGACTGTGTATAGCGAAGAGGCAAACAACTGGGACACAGCATATTGGCCGAGAAAGACCACCTATCAGTCCAATGCATCGTACAGCTGGACCAAGGTGCTGGAGATCCCTAACACGAGATATATTCAGAATGCCGGATATCTCCGCGTAAAGAACGTGCAGCTGGACTATACTTTCAATGAGAAACTCTGCAAGAAGATGAGACTTGCAGGCCTGAAAGTTTATCTTACCGGAGAGAACCTGTTCACATTCACCCCGTTGCACAAGTATGCGCCGAATTATGACCCTGAGGGATTGTCCTACGACTCAGATTTCTCTGCGGCAGCTGACGGCTATACCTATCCGGTACTCAAGAGTTTTACATTAGGACTTAACATAACCTTCTAAGAGATTATGAAAAAGATATTGATACCTTTGGCGGTTGCGGCAGCATTGACTCTGCCTTCCTGCGAATCATTTCTCACGCAGGAGAACCCCAACAAGATAGAGAGCGGATTCTATTTCAAGGACGAATCCTCTCTGGAGATATACACCAACGGCTTCATCAGAAGTTTTGCCACATCCATCAAGAGCTTCATTGACGGGGACAAGAACGCTGATACCCACTCCTGGGATGGCCAGGCCGCATATTTTATGGACAACTATACGGCAGAGGACGCTTCTAACTGGTCCACGTCCAACTGGTCACAGCTCCGCTCCATCAACTATTACCTCGATAATATGCGCAAGGCTTCTGCCTCTAACGCTGTACTCGACCATTATGAGGGTGTCGGTCGTTTCTTCAGGGCAATGTTCTATTTCTCCAAGATGAGGACTTTCGGTGCAGTGCCGTGGTATGACACTACCATTGACCCGACGGACAAGGATGCATTGTACAAAGGACGCGACAGCCGCGAATTCATCGCCTCCAAGATACTTGAGGACCTGAACTATGCCTGTGAACATTGTTCTGACGATTCCAAATACAGAATCCGCGCTTCGTACATCCACAAATACGTCGCTCTCGCGCTGAAATCCAGATTCTGCCTGTATGAAGGGACAATGCGGAAATATCATTCCGACGACCCTTCCACCGGCAAGCCTTGGACCAAGGATGAAAGTTCAATGTATCTGGAACAATGTATCAAGGCGTCTGAGGAAATAATGAATTCCGGCATCTATTCGCTTACTGACGATGCCGCTTCGCGTAAGACTCAGTACAGGGATATGTTTACCAATGCAGATGCCTGCGGGGTTTATGCCAATGAATTCATATGGGCCCGTGACTACGACTTGGATTTGCAGGTCACCTATGCCATAAATGACTATATGGTAAATCCTCAGCACGCGAACTATGCGTTTACCCGGCAGTTCATCAATACTTATCTGATGACTGACGGTACGCCGTTCACGACCAAATATGCTGATTATAACAGTGTTGACTTCATTAACGAGTGTAAGGACAGGGATTACCGTCTCGCCCAGACCATCAGGACACCGGGCTTTACAAGAGACGGCGGCAAGACTTCATGGGCTCCTGACGTGAAATTCTCCAAGACTGGTTATCAGCCGGTAAAATGGCTTACGGATGATTCTTCGAAGGACAACAATACTGCTGCCATCGCTACGGATGTTCCGCTGATACGTTATGCTGAAGTCCTCCTGAACTATGCCGAGGCCAAGGCGGAGTTGGGCCAGATGAGTGAAGATGTCTGGAACAAGACAATTAAACCGCTCAGGGAACGCTCCGGTGTCAAAAGCATTTATCCGACAGCGGCTGACCCTTATATGGCTGAATATTTTCAGAATCAGGTGACGGATCCGTTCATTCTGGAAGTGAGAAGGGAAAGAGGTATTGAACTGACTATGGAAAATTCCCGTTTCTATGACATTGTCAGATGGCATCAGGGAGAACTTTTCGCCCGTCCGTGGATGGGACTGTGGATTTCAGCCGTGGATACGCCGCTTGACCTGAATGGCGACGGTACACCGGAAACACTCGTGACGGCAGATGTCAAGAAGACCTCTACATTGAATATGCTGATGATAGACGCGGCATCTGAAGCCGGGCACAAACTGTCTGAGGGAACTCATGGAAATATCCTTCCTGCGACAGCACTTCAGCGCAATTGGCACGACTACAAATATGTGAAGCCGATTCCTAAGACGGCAATCCAGGAGAATCCGGCATTGAGCCAGAACCCTGGTTGGGATAAAGTGGATAAGAAAAACTAAGAGATATGAATAGAACAATATATGGAATGTTGTCAGTGGCGGCAGCGCTCTTGACAATGAGCTGTTCCAGCGAGTCTTCTCTTTTCCAAAGAGAGAACGATGTCGTCACTTGTGACTGCTCCGAACAGATTATCAGCCAGTCGATCAAATGTGACGGCAAATGGACTTCAGACTGCTCTGGAACTGAATGGGTGAAGATTTCTCCGGAAAGCGGTGAAGGTGACGGAAAATATTACAGTACATATGACTTGCACATCGGCTACAATGCCGGTGCAGCCAGGGAAGCCACAGTTTATCTGATCTATGACGGCAAGAAATATCCTGTGACAGTAAAACAAGGCGAGTGCGACTTCGCTTTCGAGAGTCCTACCGTCTCGGGTGCGCTGTTTGACGGAAAAGCATCTGAGGCTGTACTTCATTTACCTTATGTAAAGGCCAATGGGACAGAATCTTACGAAATTTCATGTAATATCGTTTCTGACAATGTGAAGGGTTTGTACGTGGAAACCAAGACCTACAGTTCATTCAACAAAGGAGCCGGAGTGCTGGATATACCGGTTATGGGAACCCCTGATGCTGAAGGAAATGTGAAGTTCGAGGTTTTCGCAAACGGAAAGTCCCTAGGGGAGTGTGAGTTGACGGTGTTCGATGCTGCCGGAGGTAAGCCTTCAGGACTCGATGTCGGCTGGAATTTCTATCTCCTGAATATTCCTGCAGCCGATTTGAGGGGCTCAGATTACGATTACAGCTGGACAGCCGCTGCTGCACATTGGCCAGGACAGCCTGTTCCGTCCTCGGATCACAAAGTGTATCCGAATATCGGAAACAAGAAGGCATACCTCACTGCTGAGTGCAAGGCGCCTACAGATTTTACATTCAATCCTTCCGTTCAGATCAAAGGCTTGGTGCTCAATGACTATTTTATGGCTGTAGTTCCTGTCATGAACATCACACCTGACGTCAAAGTTTCAGTGGAGGCTTCATTCGGTGCGGCCGGTTCTGCCGCTGGTGTATTCTCGTTGGAGTATTCAGAGAATGGTACTCTATGGAAAGCGGCTCCGGGCGCACGTGATACGACTATTTTCAAGGAAACTGGAAAATATCATTATTACGTATCCCGTGACAATACTTCAGCTACCCGCAAGACCTATGACAAGGCTACTGACCAGAGTTACAGGAAATATACCTTCCCTCTCGAGGGCATTGAGCCGATAAAGAGCGGCAATATGTATTTCAGGCTCAGAGTGTCAATGAATGTACGTGCGGCTGCCAGTGAAAAGACATACGCAATCGCCGCGAATAAGTGGTGCGATTTGAAAGGACTGGAAATCAATATGGTGAAAGGAGAATGATTATGAAAAAAATGACTTCAATTATATTATTTGCGGCCGGTTTGGCTATGCTGTCAGGGTGTCTTGAAATAGAGACACCTGAAAACCGGACAGAGAAGCCTGAGACGGAGAAGACAGCTGTCTATAAGGTCGTTGCGCACAGGGGAGGCTCGGCTGAGTGCAAACTCCCCGACAGTTCTGTAGCTTCACTGAAATATGCCATCAGTCAGAACTGCTATGCTTCCGAGACGGATATTGTTCTTACCGGAGACAAGGATATCTTGATCTGTCATCCTGACGGAAACGGACTGGTGAACGGCCTCGATCCCGCTACGCATACGGTGGCTGAAATCAGAGCTGCTGGAAATTTGTCTAACGGCGAGCCCATACCTACATTGACGGATTTCCTCAAAATCGTGATGGACAAGAAGCTGAACCCGAATGGCATGAAACTCTGGCTGGATGTGAAGCGCTTAGCGGATGCTGAGCGTTCCATCAATGCCTGTCTGAGAGCTTCTGTGATCATTTCAGGAGCCAGTGCCCAGAACTATTGCGAGTTTCTGATACCTACCGGCGAGGATATATTTATGGCGGTACGCGACAGGGTAATCAATGATTACAAAATCAATATAGCCTGGATGACATGTACGAATCCAGCAAATTATGCGGATCCGAAAGATTATGGCAAGGTATGGGCTCAGCTGGCTTACCGCAAGATTCTCGGTGACAATCCGGAGAGTAAATATCGTCCGTTGGATTACTTCAATGCCGGTCTTCCTCTTAGTATCTACGGACCAGATGACGACAAGACCATGGCTGATGTAATACAGTATTATCCTAAGCTCAAGGCGATTTTTACGAACTATCCCGCGAAACTGATATCCAAACTTAGAGAGCAGAAATACATTGACTGATTGACTGATAATTTCAAAACGGCTTCTAAAAAATTCCCCTGCACCGGTTGTGGCGCAGGGGATGATTTTTTATCAGTTGCCGGCGAATGTCACTGTCGCAACGGAGCTTATAGTAATTGTTTTTGTGTCAGGGTCAGTTATATATACGAGAAATGTTGCTTCTTTGTCCATTTTCTTATAGTACTGGCCAGATACTGTCATCGTCAGAGTAGGAGACGATGTGCCGCTTATGATATATTTGCCTTTTTCATCATTCACGTTTACATCTTCTCCAAATCCGAAGTACGTGACACTTTGTATTCCGTTTTCCGGATTTGTAATTATCTGTGCTACGCACCAGGTATATGTCGCATTTTCCAAAACAGGATCCAGTTCTACTGACAAACTGAATGGAACACCATCTTTCGCGGAAACATTCTTTGGCTGAGTCTTGATTTTCGGGGCCTTTTCACAATAGTACATTCCCTGGACGCGGCTACTTTCGTTGCCCGGAGTCATTAGCCAACTGATACTTGTAGAGGTTATATTACTGTTGAAAATTTTTAAGACGCGATTCTCGCCAGGATTGTTCCAATAATGGAATTTTTGGGCGTCCAAATTGGTAGCCTCAGTGATGTCAACGCTCTTGAGTTTATTGTTGATAATATGCAATGTTTCAAGTTTGCTGCATCCTTTCAGATTGATTTCTGTGAGTTCATTGTCCGAGAGATACAAATTGGTGAGATTCGGGAAAATGCTGGCGTCGAATTTCTTCAATTTGTTTTCTTCCAACGAGATGGACTCCATGTTGTCATGTTTTCCAAAAGTTATATTTGCTATCTGGTTGCTTTCCAAATCAAGCTTTTTCAAGCTGACGCAGTTGCTCAAGTCTATTTGCGTCAGTTGACATTTTTTTGCTACGAGATCTTGAAGTTTCGTGAGCTTGCTGACGTCCAATGTCTTCAGGTTCTTGCAGTCCGTAAGGTACAAGTATTCAAGATTGACCAGAAATTCCAGTCCTTTACATGACTCAAGATTCTCTTTGTATGTGTCAGGCATCGAAAATGATGTTATCTTCGTTACTTCCGCATACATGATCTTGTCCGAATCCTCAATCAAATTCTGATACTCCAATGCAGCTGCCAATACTACGTCGAAATGCTCGGTAATGTCTTGATTCACTGTTATATCGCAGCTTCCTGTCACAAATCCGTCTGGAATAGAGGCTGAAATTGTCGTGGTTCCGTATTTCTTGGCCGTTACCACGCCGTTTTCATCTACGCTTGCAACTTCTTCATTGTCAGAATGCCACACTAGAGTGGACAGGATTTTTTCCTTCTTGGTAGCATTTTCAGGAAGCGCAGTGACGCTCAGCTGTTTAGTCTCTCCTGCATTGATCACAAAAGAAGTAGGCTCGATGGTGATGCTTATTATGGCTACCTCCTCTGCTTTTTCTTTCTTGCAGTTTACCAGCAGGGGGATTGTCAATGCTATGATAAGCATGGTGGATAAAACTCGTTTCATAGTGTCCTTGTTTTATTTTAAATTGTTATTTGATATTTATTTGGTCTAAGTTTAGATCTTGCCAAAGATACACACGAAGTGGCGCGAAACAAATACGTAATTCTACGTATTTTCGCCATTGTGCAGCAGTTTTATGATGCGTACGTATATGTGAAATTTAGGCGTATTTTTACAAGTGTGGAATAAAAACTGGATTCTAATGAAAGATTTTCACGATTGAGGCGTATATTAGTATAAAAGAAAAAAAATATAATCATGAATACTACTTTAATTATTGCTGTCGTTGCAGTGCTTGTGGTGGCTGTTGTCGTAATCGTCTTGAATAAGGCCAATGCCGTGGTCAAGGGGGAACTGGCGAAGAAGGAAAACGAAATCCGGGAGCTGACCGGAAAACTAGCGGAGCGTGACGCCGACCTTATACGCAAGGAGTCGGAAGTGCGTACTGCTGAGGCTCTTAGAGAGAGCGAAAGAAAGCAGCACGAACTGGCTTTGCTGGAGGTGAAAAGTAGTCACGAGAGGTCATTGTCCGAACTGAAAGCCGGGCAGGAAAAGGCTATAGAGGCAGCTAAAACTGCATTGGCCCTCGAAAATGAAAAGATTCTCAAGGCCAGGGAAGAGACTCTCAAGAAAGAGGCAGCCGAGACTATGAAGAATATTACCGGAGGACTGGACCAGACTATAAAAGGAATGACCGAGGCGTTTGAGGCACAGAAAAAGACGCATACTGAGGAGAGTTCCGCCATCAAGACCCAGTTCAATGAGACTGTAAAGCATCTTAAGGAGCAGACTGAGGCGATTGGCAACCAGGCCGAGGACCTGGCCAAGGCGCTTAAGGGTCAGAACAAACTCCAGGGTAATTTCGGAGAGACAATTCTCGAGAATATTCTCAAGGAACAGGGTTTCCGTGAAGGAACTGATTATGAATCAGAGATTTGGCTGCGAGACAAGAACGGTGGGCTTATCCGTAACGATGAGACAGGCAAGCGTATGCGTCCGGATTTCGTGCTGCACCTCCCGGATGAGACTGATATTCTTCTGGATTCGAAAATGTCTCTGCAGGCGCTTACTGACTATCACAAAGCCGAAACGGACGAGGCACGAGAGGACGCTGCAGTCAGGAATCTTGAGTCAGTGAAGAATCATGTCAAGGAACTTATCAGCAAAGAGTATCAGAAATATGTTGTCGGCCGAAAGACATTGGACTTCGTGATTATGTTCATTCCGAATTACGGGGCATGGCAGCTGGCAAGGATGAAGGAACCCGCCATCTTCAACTGGGCGTTGGAGCACAATGTGCTGATTACCACCGAGGAAACGCTTGTCCCGTTCCTGCGCCTTATCCATGGGGCATGGCTGCAGAAAGCTCAGATGGATAATATCGAGGAAATCGTAAAGGCTGCTCAGGACATGGTAGAGCGGGTGGGCATTTTCTGCAGGTGCAATGCCGAGCTCGAAGGAAAACTTAAAGGCGTGCTCAAAGGATTCGAGGAGAATACCAAGCGTCTTGTGGACGGTAACCAGAGCATTGTGAAAGCGGCGGAACGTGCTGTCAGCCACGGCATCGCAGCCCCGACCGGCAAGAATGCATTGCCGCAGGTCAATCTCATTCCGCTCCCGGAGTCCTCCATTTCTGAAGAATAGAGGAGCGGGGGAGAGTTCAGAAACAGTAGTTGGTGCCGAGGGATATCCAGAACGGGTCGCCGATGCCTTTGTTGAAGTTGTGGGCAATCTCGGCGGAGGCGATAAAGTTCTGATTCCAGGCAAGTTTCAAACCGAATCCGCCGGTGCTGATAAACTGGCTGGCCATATTGCGGATATATTTCTGTGCGTTTTCCGGTTTGTGACCTGCTGCTACAGCCAATGCCTGGATATCCGGCAGTGCACTCATCTCGCGGACACGGTAAGGCTGGACGATCATTCCGCAGTCGAAGAACGGATTGGCGGCTATGTAGAAGTTCTGTTTCAGAAGTCTGAAATCCACAAACTTGATGCGGAGTTCGAAGTTGCCCCAGAGGTAGCCGTCGCCGATCAGACGGTTGGCATGCGTGCCTCGGATCGTGTTTGAACTGCCGAGTCCTTCTGACATCATCTGCTTGAGAACCAGAGCTGAAATGTTCTGCTGCATGTAGAAAGGCGTTTCTCCGGCCAGGTTGCCCTGATATGCCAGATGGTAGGCAAAGACGGGATCTCCGACTTTGAATCCGAACGGAATGCTTACATAATGGCGGAAATGTGCGTTCAATTTCAGATAATTGAATCCGTCTCCGAATACGTCCGGGGAGCCATTGACATAAAATTCAGCCCATAAGCCTTTGTTCGGTGCTGTCTCGAAATCCCTGCTGTCATAAACCAGTCCGGCCTTGATTTCCAGTCTGCTGCCACCTTTTGCCTCGGACTCCTTGATTACGCCGAACTGCTTGTAGTGATGGTAGAGCGTGGATGAAGCGTCGTAACCGTATTTCTTCTCGTTGATGTCTTTCATCCGGAAATTCCAGTAGCTCAGACCGCCTGCCCACTGAAGATGTTCTGTTATATTGCCCTGAAAATCAGCAAGAGCGCGTATGATGTCACGGTCAGTGTAGTAGTAGGAGACTTTCTTGAGCGGATCCACGCCCATACTGCCGAAAAATGCCGCATCTGCTGCCGGAATCGTTCCGTCAGAAATCTGTGACGCGTATGACTTGTTTGAGATCAATGAATTGAAAACCGGAGTTGCAGCGCCGTTGAATCCCCAGAAACTGTACAACGGGTCATCTATAAAGGTGAAACTCACTGATGACCTGACTTTGGGAATCAGAACTCTGCTGTCGTACGAAAGGAACAGTCTCGTTCTGCCTTTCGTGAAATGAGAAGCCTCGTAACTTATCTTATCCCTGTAGTTAGGGTATGTGGAACCGTCTCCATAATTATAGAGGTCGCCGAAAACGCCGTATTGGAAGCCCATGTCGGAAGAAAACGTGAGACATGGCAGGATGCCGAATCCCCATCCTGTTTTCTTCTCTGAAGGATTTTTTCCTGCTTTCTGACTTTTCTCTGTTCTATTGACGTTGCCGGCATAAATATCCGAAGGCGCGCTGCCCATAATAACTGCAGTCAATGCAATCAATATCGCTTTTCTCATCACTATTTGTGTCGTAATCGGCTGCAAAGATAAATCAATTCTTATGAAATTTGAGTTCGGCATCGAATTATTGGCGGATTTTATGTAAGTTTGCAAAATATTATTGATAAAATCTATGGCTCTGCTTATAGCTTACCTGCTCGGAACACTCGGTATTTCGTTCCTTTGCTCACTTCTGGAATCGGTGTTGATGTCAACTCCGCTATCGTTCATAACAATGAAAAAGGAGCAAGGCTACAAACCGGCTGAGAAGTTTTTCAAATTCAAATCGGACCCGGACAGGCCATTGGCTGCAATCTTGTCATTGAACACGATAGCGAACACATTAGGCGCTGCGGCAGTGGGCCGCCAGGCGACGATTCTCTTCGGAAGCACCTGGTTCGGAATTATCTCAGCATTGACCACATTGCTCGTGCTGGTGTTCTCGGAGATCGTGCCGAAAACAATCGGAACGACATATTGGAAGAATCTTATGGGCTTCGTGACATCGGTCATTTCTTTTCTGGTGGTGCTGATGTGGCCGCTTGTGATTATGGTTCAGCTGATTACCAAGATGTTGAGCAAGAATGATGACGAGGCGACAGTCAGCAGGGATGAAGTGACTGCCATGGCCAACATAGGTGCGGAGGAAGGAGTGATTGATTCTGACGAGAACAAGGTCATCCAGAATATCATGAAACTGGACAATGTCCAGGCCTGCGATGTGATGACTCCGAGAATCGTGGCGATGACCGCACAGGAGAACATGACATTGAAGAACTTCTACAAGAACGAGACATATCTGCATTTCTCCAGAATACCGGTTTATGCTGACTCACCGGAATACATTACCGGCTACATTCTCCTGAGCGATGCTCTCGAGGGACTTGCTGACGATGAGTTCGACAAGAGGCTGGTGGAGCTGAAACGTCCGATTTCATTCTTCAAAGAGGAGGATTCCTGCGGCCATATCTGGGAGGAACTGCTCAAGAAGCACGAGCAGATGGCTCTCATCATTGACGAATATGGCTGTTTCCAGGGCATTATCACCCTTGAGGATATCATTGAGACCATCCTCGGTCTGGAAATCATAGATGAGAATGACCAGGCAACTGACATGCAGCAGTTTGCCCGCGAGCGCTGGGAGCGTCGCCAAAAAAGATTCCGCCCTATCGTCCTTCCGAAAGAAGAAGATAGCGATAATGCTTAGGGCGGGTTGCCGAAACCATCTACCCAAACACAATTGATCATTTAAGATGCAAATTTCTTATTTCCGTATTTTGAAATTAATATATAATTGGTTAATTTTGAGAATATTAACTAATAATCAATTATATTATGCCAAAAGATCTGATGAAGTATGAATGCCTCAGATGCGGATGGATTTATGATCCGGCTGAGGGAGATCCCGATAGCGGGATAAAACCTGGTACACCTTTCAAAGATATCCCGAATTCGTGGAAATGCCCGGTATGCGGCGCATCGAAATCCGATTTCGCTCCATATCCGGAAGATTGATAACTTCAAGAAAGTCGATCGCCATGCGGTCGACTTTCTTTATTTCCGTCTTACAAAATGTTCAAATCTGTCTTACAAAA
>ULMG01007100.1_pt1 | contig 33174 bp, 32 predicted proteins | sample 1951601 | NCBI WGS metagenome assembly ULMG01 (sample SAMEA4835545, study PRJEB28245) | human gut metagenome | biome: gut microbiome; material: fecal sample | place: Denmark | collected 2008
GCTACTTCAAAAATTAGAAAAGCAGAAGATTTAGAGACAGTCAAATCTATGGGATTTAGAGGTGAAGCTTTAGCAAGTATTGCAGCTATTGCGCACGTAGAGCTAGTAAGTAAAACAGAAGATGACAATATTGGGCACAAAATAGTAGTTGAAGGTGGAAAAATATTAGAAATAGAAGATTCAGCATCACAAAAAGGAACAACCATAACAGTAAGCAATTTATTCTTTAATACGCCTGTTAGATACAAATTCTTAAAAAAAGATTTTACAGAAGCAGGATATATTGAAGATGCAGTAACGAGAATAGCAATTGCAAATCCTAATATTGCAATAAAACTTATAAATGGGAATAAAACAATAATACAAACAAACGGAAATGGTGATTTAAAAACAGTAATATATACAATATATGGAAAAGAAATTGCAGAGGGACTTTTAGAAGTAAATTATGAGTATGAAGGAATAAAAGTAACAGGAGCAATAGGAAAACCAGAAATTGCAAGAAACAATAGAAGTTATCAAATGTTTTTTGTAAATAAAAGATATATAAAAGATAAAACATTATCTGCAGGAGTAGAACAAGCATTTAAAGGACTAATTCCAATAGGAAAATATGGAGTAGTTGTTTTAAATATTGAAATAGAACCTAATAAAATAGATGTAAATGTACATCCAACAAAATTAGAAATAAGATTTCAAGAGGAACAAAAAGTATTTAAAGCAATATATCATAGTGTAAAAGATACTTTACTAAAAGGAGATTTAGTAAAAGAAGTAGAAAGAGAGCCAGTTGTAGAAGAACAAAAATTAGAAGTAAATCAAGAACCTGTAAAACTAGAAGAAAATCAAATAAAAACAGAACAAGTAGTAGAACCAAAAGTAGAAACGGAAGATATAAAAAAATCTGGATTTATGGGATTATTTAAAAAGAAAGAAAAAGATGCAGATGAATTTATAGAAAATTATAGTACAAATACACTTCAAGAAATATTTGCACAAAAAAGTGCTGGACAACCAGAAGAAGTGGAAATACCAACACAAGAACAAAAAAATAAAATGGAAGATATAATAGAAAAACAAAAAGAGCTAGAGAATCCTAAAGTAGAAGAACCTACAAGCAAAGATTTTGACGAAATGTATGTAAAAACATTTGGGAAGCTTCCAGAAACACAAAAAATAGAAGAAAATTCTAATAAAATAGATATCAAAACTTTAAAAGAAGTAGAAAATATATCGGTATTTGAAGAAAAAGAAAATTATAATACAATTCCAAAATATAAATTTATAGGAGCTTTATTTTCTACATATTTAGTAATCGAAATGAAAGACGAAATTTATATAATAGACCAACATGCAGCACATGAGAGAGTTATGTATGAAAAAGTTAAAAAGAATTTTTATAATAACATGGAAAAAGATTCTCAGATAATGCTATTACCAGATATAATAGAATTATCGCACAAGGAAAGAGCAATTGTAAAAGAAAATACAGACCTATTTAAAAAAGCTGGATTTATAATAGAAGAATTTGGAGATAACACAATAAGACTAATAGGAGTTCCTTCATTGTGTATGGACTTGGACACAAAAGGATTATTTTTAGAAATATTAGACGAAATAGATACAGTTGCAATAACTGCAAAACAAGAAAAAGAAGATAAATTTATTAGTACAATAGCGTGCAAAGCTGCAGTAAAAGCAAACATGAAATTAACAAATGAAGAAGTGGATACATTAATGAGACAATTATTGGTTTTACCAAATCCATTTACATGTCCACATGGAAGACCAACAGCAATTAAAATGACAAGATATGATATAGAACGTAAATTTAATAGAAAATAATTTTATAAAGGAAATAAAAATGAACAAACCAAAAGTAATAGTTATTGTAGGACCAACGGCTTCACGGAAAGTCTGGTTTAGCAATAGAACTGGCTAAAAAAATAGACGGAGAGATAATCTCGGCAGATTCTATGCAAATATATAAAGATATGAACATAGGAACAGCTAAAGTTTTGGAAGATGAGATGCAAGGAATTAAGCACTATATGTTAGACATAATCTCGCCAGAAGAAAGATATAGTGTTTCTGATTTTAAAAAACAAGCAGAGGAATGTATAGAACAAATCTTACAAAAAGGTAAAATGCCTATTATTTGTGGTGGAACAGGACTATATATAAATTCTTTAATATATGGAATAGAATTTGCAAATGAAGAAATAGACATGAAATATAGAGAACATTTAAACGAAATTGCGCAAAATGAAGGATTAGAAAATTTATACAAAAAAGCATTAGAAATAGATCCAGAAGCAGCAAATAAAATAAGCAAGAATGACCAAAAAAGAATTATACGAATACTAGAAATATATCACAAAACAGGAAAAACAAAAACTCAGCAAGACATAGAATCAAGAAAAAATGAAGTAAAATACGATTATAAAGTTTTTGGAATAAATATGGACAGACAAGTTTTATATGATAGAATAAACCAAAGGGTAGATATAATGTTGAAACAAGGGCTCATAGAGGAAGTAAAATCTATCTTAGAAAAATACAATAAATTTCCAACAGCAATGCAGGGCCTTCGGATATAAAGAAGTAGTAGAATACTTAAATGGAAATATTCAAAAAGAAGAAATGATAGAAAAACTAAAAATGGAAACACGAAGATATGCAAAAAGACAACTAACATGGTTTAGAAAAAACAAAGAGATATATTGGCTAGATGGAACTGAGAATATAAATGATAATGTAAACACAATATTAAAAGAATGCAATTACTAATAAAGGAGGGATTAAATATTGGCTGACAAAAATGTTAAAAAGAACAAAGACACAAAGAAAAAGAACAGTAGAAAAAGTATTAATAAAAATAAAACATTAGGCATAATATTATTAGTTTTAATAATCTCTTTTTTAGTGTATGCAACATATGAAATAATAAGTTTAGTGGCTGTACCAACGAATACATTTATTATTGAAAATGGATCTATATCTAGTGAAGAAAGCGTAACAGGTTATGTAATAAGAGAGGAAAAAATAGTAAAAGGTACAAATTACAAAAATGGTATGGTACAAATAAAAACTGAAGGAGAAAAAGTAGCAAAGGGAGAAAATATATTTAGGTATTATGGTGCAAATGAAGAAGATATAAAACAAAAGATAGCAGAAACAAATGAAAAAATTCAAAAAGCCATTTCAGGAAACACACAAATACTTACAGGCGATATAACTGCTCTAGATAGTCAGATAGAAAGCAAGATCGACGGAATAAGTGGAGAAAATGAGATACAAAAAATAAAAGAACAAAAAAAGGATATAGATACATATATTACAAAAAAATCAAAAATTGCTGGAGATTTAAGCCAGGCGGGTTCATATATAAATGGTTTGATTCAAGAAAAAAATAAATATGATGAAGAATTGACTAAAAACTCAGAATATGTAACAGCATCTATGAGCGGAGCAGTTTCATATAGAATAGATAATCTAGAAGAGATACTAACTCCAAATAGTTTTGAAAAACTGGATAAAAAGTTTTTAGAAGATTTAGGTTTAAAAACTGGACAAATAGTAAGTTCAAATTCCGAGGCGGGAAAAATAATAAATAATTATGAATGCTATATTGTAACAACTATGAATTCAAAAGAAGCAAAAGAGGCTAAAACAGGTGATAAAGTAACATTAAGACTTTCAACTCAAGATAATGTAACAGCAACAATAGAATACAAAGCAGAAAAAAATGATTATGTAGTATTAGTATTTAAGATAAGTGATTGCGTTGAAAAACTTATAGATTATAGAAAGATATCAATAGATGTGATATGGTGGGAATATGAAGGACTAAAAGTGCCAAAATCAGGAATTATATATGATAATGGGCTAAGTTACATAGTAAGAAACAGGGGAGGATACTTAACTAAGATTTTAGTAAAAATACGTAAAGAAGGAGAAAACTATTGCATAGTTAGCAACTATGATTCAGAGGAACTAAAAGAGTTAGGTTTTACAACATCGCAAATAAACAATATGAGACAAGTTACTATATATGATGAAATAGTATTAAACCCAGATTTAAAAAATGTTGAATAATATTACAAAAATATTACAAAGAAATTAAGATTTGGTTACAATCGACAAAAGTATTGACAATTTGAAAGAAAAGATAGATACTTATAATATGAAAATTACGAAGGAGAAAAAAATTAGGAGGTTTTTTTAATGGCAGGAGCAATTATGAATAAAGTATGGGATTTTTTAGGAGTAGATACTGCAAACGATGAAGAAGTAGAAAATGATAATGAAAATATATATGGTTATGAAAGAGAAGAAGAACCAGAAGAAGTAGAAGAGAAAGGACTTTTTGGAAGAAAAAGCAAAGTTGTTAGTATGCCACAACCACAACAAATAAAAATGGTAATAACACAACCAACTTCTTTTGAACAATCAGAAGAAATTTGTAATTATTTAAAAGAAAAAAAATCTATAATAGTTAACTTAGAATATGTAAATAAAGATGTAGCAAGAAGAATTGTAGACTTTATTAGTGGTGGAGTTCATGCTTTAGATGGACATATCCAAAAAGTATCAAATGCAATATTCTTGGTTGCACCAGTTAATTATGAAATAGCAAGCGATTTAGCAAGAGAAGAAATAAAAAATAAACTTTCAGTTTCATGGCTAAAAAATAATAACTAATATAAAAATTAATAAGCATGGGCATATTATTATGCCCTTTTATAATAAGGAGTGATAATAATGATAACACCATTAGATATAGAAAATAAAAAATTTGCAAAACAAATGATGAATGGATACAATGTAGATGAAGTAGATGATTTTTTAGATGAATTAACATTGGATTATGGAAAATTATATAAAGAAAATGCAGAATTAAAAGCACAAAGAGAAGAACTAGATTCTAACGTAGGAAAATATAAAAATATAGAAAACACTATACAAAATACACTAATAATGGCTCAAAAAACAGCAGATGAAGTACAAGAAGTCGCTAAAAAACAAGCAGAGCAAATAGTAAAAGATGCAGAATTTCAAGCAAAGAATTCAGTAGAAGAATTAAATACACAAATACTTTTAAAACAAAAAGAATTAGAAGATTTAAAAAAACAATTTGATGTATATAAAGCAAAAATGGAATCACTTTTAATTTCACAATTAGAGCTTTTAAAAGATCACAAAGAAGATTAAAATAAACAAATTTTAAAGAAAATAAAGATTGTATGATTTATACAATCTTTATTTTTGTGCAGTTAAATATTGTAAAAAGTGTAGAAATATGTTATATTTTAAAGGATGACGTATATTTTATAATATACAAAATGAAAGAGGAGAGATATGTATTTAATAGTAGGACTTGGAAATCCAGAAAGCGATTATGCAAATACAAGGCATAACATGGGTTTTGATGTAATTAACGAAATATCAAAAAAATGCGATATAAAAGTATCAAAATCTAAGTTTAATGCATTGTATGGCATGGGAGAAATAGAAAATAATAAGGTAATATTAGTAAAACCACAAACATATATGAACTTGAGTGGAGAAAGTATTATACAATTTAAAAAATTCTATAAAATTTCCAATAAAAATATTATAGTAATTTATGATGATATAGACTTAAAAATAGGAGATATTAGATTAAAAGCAAAAGGCGGAGCAGGAACACATAATGGAATGAAGTCAGTAGTACAAAATTTAAATACAGAAGATTTTATACGAGTACGAGTAGGAATAGGGTCACCAGAGAATAAAGAAGATATGATAAATTATGTAATAGGTCCTATACCTAAAAGAGAAAAAGAAATATTAGATGGAAGTATAGAAAAAGCAGCAGAAAGTGTAATAGAAATATTAAAAAGTGGAATAGATGTTGCAATGAATAGATTTAATTAAAGGAGACATAAATGTTAGAACTAATTATAAACAAAGAACTAGATAAAAAAACTATAATGCTAGTAGAAAATGGGATACTAGTAGAAAAACATGAAGAACATGAAAATCATCAAAGACTAGAAGGAAATATATATTGCGGTAAAGTACAAAGTGTACTACAAGGAATGCAATCAGCTTTTATTGATATAGGTGACAAAAGAAATACATTTATACGTTTAAAAGATTTATTACCTAAGGAAGATGAAACAAAAACAGATATAAATAATAAAATAAAAGAAAAAGATATAACAGATATAATAAATGCAGGAACAAAAATATTAGTACAAGTAAAAAGAGATGGAACAGAATCTAAAGGAGCAAGAGTTTCAACACACATAAATTTACCAGGTAGATTTGTTGTTTTTATGCCAAACACAAACTTTATAACAGTATCACATAAAATAGAAGATGAAAACGAAAGAAATAGATTAATAAATATAGTAAAGCAAGTTTTACCAAAAGGCGATGGAGCAATAATAAGAACATCAAGTAATAATATAAATGAAGAACTATTAAAGCAAGACCTAGATGGATTGATAAAAAAATGGAAACAAATAAAAAAAGACTATGATGAGCATAAATTAAATGGTCCAAAATTAGTATATGATAATAAAGCATTACTTAGAAGAACTTTAATAGATGTTGTGGATCAAAACCTAAATAAAGTTATAGTTAATGATAAAAAGACATATAAAGATGTAAATGACATTTTAAAAAGCATGGGTATGGAAGAGAAGATAAAATTAGAACTAAAAGAAAACGAAGATTTATTAGAAATGCATTCATTAAGAAGCCAAGTTGAAAAGATGAGCAATAGAAAAATATGGCTTAAATGCGGTGGATTTATTACAATTGATAGAACAGAAGCCTTAACAGCAATTGATGTAAACACAGGAAAATATACAGGAAATAATAATTTGGAACAGACTGTGTTTAAAGTAAATAAAGAAGCAACAACAGAAATTGCAAAACAATTAAGATTAAGAGACATTGGCGGAATAATAATAATAGATTATATAGATATGCACGAAGAAGAAAATAAAAAAGAAATAATAGAATTATTAGCACAGAGTTTAAAAAAAGATAGAACTAAATCACAAATATTAGGATTTACTAAACTAAACTTATTAGAAATGACAAGAAAAAATATGTGTAATAATGATGATTATTAATAAGAGGTAAAAAATGAAAGTAGGATTTGTATCATTAGGATGTTCAAAGAATTTAATAGACACAGAAATGGCAATAGGGCTATTTAAAAGGAACAACTTTGAAATAGTAAATGATGTAGAAAAAGCAGAGATAATAATAGTTAATACATGCGGATTTATAGAATCAGCAAAACAAGAAGCAATAAATACAATACTTGAAATGGCTGAACATAAAGAAAATGGAACATGCAAATATTTAGTGGTAATGGGGTGCTTAGTTCAAAGATATAAAAAAGAACTACAAAAGGCACTTCCAGAAGTAGATTTATTTATAGAAATAAATGATTATGGAAGTTATTGGGACAAAATTCTTGAATTGTTAGACGAAGAAGAAAAGTCAGATACTATAAATAATTTGTGCTATATGGATAGAGTAATAAGTACAGGAAATAAAACAGCATATTTAAAAATAGCAGAAGGATGTAGCAACAGATGTACATATTGTGCGATACCATATATACGTGGACCTTATGTAAGTAGACCAATGGAAGAAGTATTAGAAGAGGCTAAAAAATTAGCAACAGCTGGAATAAAAGAACTAATAGTAATTGCACAAGACACAACAAGATATGGAGAAGATTTATATGGAGAATCAAAACTAAGTGATTTACTAAATGAGCTTTGCAAAATTGACGGTTTTGAATGGATTAGATTTTTGTATGCATACCCAGAAAGCATAACAGATGAATTAATACAAACAGTTAAGAACAACCCAAAAATCTGTAATTATTTTGACATACCAATTCAACATATATCAGACTCTGTATTAAGAAGAATGAATAGAAGAACAACAGGAAAACAAATAGAAGAACTAATTAATAAAATAAAAAAACAAATACCAGATGTAATATTAAGAACATCATTAATTGTGGGATTCCCAGGAGAAACAGAAGAGGATTTTAATAAACTATATGAATTTGTTAAAAAAGGATATTTTGATAAATTAGGAGTATTTACATATTCTAAAGAAGATGGAACACCAGCGGCAAGATTAAAGGAACAAATACATCCTGCAACTAAAAAGAAAAGATATAATCTAATAATGAGTGTTGCAAAAGATATATCTGCAGAAAAACTAAAATCTTATATAGGAAAAGAGTATAAGGTATTAGTAGAAGATACCACATTTGACCATAAATTCTGTGTAGGTAGAAGCTATATGGACATACCAGATACAGATGGAATGGTAATAATAAAGAATTGTGACACCAAATTAGTAGGAGAATTTGTTAATTGTAAAGTTACAGCAGTAAATAATTATGATTTAATTGCTAAAATAAGTAATAAATAACTTAGTACCTCCATACTATCAGATGGAGGTATATTAATTAAGTGAGGTATATTATGGAAGAAAAAGTTAGTTTAAAAAGACATTTAAAAATACTTAGTAAGCAATACACTAATATAGAACAAGTTGCAGAAGAAATAATAAATTTACAAGCAATACTTAATTTACCAAAGGGAACAGAATTATTTTTAAGTGATATACATGGAGAATATGGTTCATTCTCTCATATTTTAAACAATGGCTCTGGAATTATAAGAAACAAAATAGAAGATATATTTAATAATCAAATAACAGAACGTGATAGAAGACAATTAGCAACATTAATCTATTACCCAGAAGAAAAATTAGCTTTAATAAAAAAAGAGGTAGAAGATATAAAAGAGTGGTACAGCATAAATCTATATAGACTAATAGAAGTTGCAAGAGAAGTAAGTTCAAAATATACAAGATCTAAAGTTAGAAAAGCAATGCCTAAGGGATTTGATTATATAATAGATGAGTTGCTACATCTTCAGGGATGTGGACCAGATAAAGAAACATATTATAAGCAAATAATTAGTTCAATTATAGAATTAGATAGAGCAGACGAATTTATAGTAGCAATATCAAACCTAATAAAAAGAATGGCAATAGACCATTTACATGTAATAGGGGATATATTTGATAGAGGTCCAAATGCAAAGCTAGTAATGGATACATTAATGAATTTCCATAGTTTAGATATAGAGCTTGGAAACCATGACATATTGTGGATGGGAGCAGCATGTGGAAATAAAGCATGTATAGCAAATGTAATAAGAATATGTAGTAGATATGATAATATAGATACACTAGAAGACGGTTATGGAATAAATATAAGACCACTTGCAACATTTGCACTAGAAACATACAAAGATGATAATTGTGAAAAATTTGTACCAAAAGTATTTGACTACAACAAATATATTAGAAGTGATGAAATATCAATAGCAAAAATCCATAAAGCAATATCTATAATACAATTTAAGCTAGAAGGTCAAATAATAAAAGAGCACCCAGAATACAAAATGGATGGAAGACTTTTATTAGATAAAATAGACTATGAAAAAGGAACAATACAAATAGATAATAAAATATACAATTTAAATGATACAAACTTCCCAACAGTAGATTACAAAAATCCATACAAATTAACAAAAGAAGAAGAAGAGATAATAAATAGATTACAAGAATCATTTAAAAATAGTGAAACTTTAAATAAACATATATCATTTTTATACTCAAAAGCTTCTATGTATAAATGCTTTAATTCAAACTTATTATTCCATGGATGTGTTCCAATGGAAGCAGATGGAGAATTTTCAAAAATAGAGGTATTAGGAGAGAGCATATCAGGGAAAAGATACTTTGATTGCATAGAAAAAATTGCAAATGAAGCGTATTTTGGAAAAGAAAATAACAAAGATGCAGTAGATTTTATGTGGTACTTGTGGTGTGGCCCAAAATCGCCATTGTTTGGTAAGGCAAAAGCAGCAACATTTGAAAGGTATTTTGTAGAAGAAAAAGAAACTCATAAGGAAGAAAAAAATCCATATTTTACATTAATAGAAAATGAAGAAATATGTGATAAAATTTTAAAAGAATTTGGATTAGAAACAAAAAATTCACACATAATAAATGGCCATGTACCAGTAAAAGAAAAAGATGGAGAAAGTCCAATAAAAGCAAATGGAAAACTTTTAGTAATAGACCGGAGGATTTGCAAAAAGCTATAGAGGGCAAACAGGAAGAGCAGGATACACATTAACATATAATTCTTATGGGTTAATACTTGCAGCAAATGAACCATTTGATTCAAAAGAGTCAGCAATAAGAGAAGAGCAAGATATAAAATATGATATAATGGTAAATGAAAAAGAAACAGAAAGAAAAAGAGTAGCAGACACAGACATAGGAAAGGAAATACAAGAAGAAATAGAAGACTTAAAACTATTACTTTCAGCATACAAACAAGGCAAAATAAAAGAAAATATCTAATTTTAATGGTGAAAAAGGGGTCAGACCCCTTTTTCACCATTTTTCACAAAATTATAGAAAGTTCTAAATTCATAGCCTTGCTCTTTTAAATAATTAATTGAATCTTCTAGTGCATTAAATTTAAAAAATTAAATTATATACACCAGTTGTAAACATGCAAGTAATAATTCCTAAAAATGTAGGAATTAAAAATGCAAGTGCGGTCCATTTTAGACTTCCAGATTCCTTCTTTATTGTAATAAGAGTTGTAGAACAAGGAAAATGCATTAAGCAAAAAAGCATAACATTTATTGCAGTTAAAATGGTCCAACCATTACTAATTAAAATATTAGAAATGTTTGATAAATCATCAATTTGCATTAAACTTCCACCAGCAGTATAGCTCATAAGAATTATAGGAAGAACAATTTCATTTGCAGGAAGTGCTAATATAAATGCAGTTAAAATATAACCATCTAACCCCATAAGTTTAGCAAAAGGATTTAAGAAATTAGCAACATGAGTTAGTAAACTAATTCCACTAATATTTATATTCGCGAAAAGCCATATAATAATTCCAGCAGGAATTGCAATACTAACAGCTCTTCCAAGAACAAATAGAGTTCGGTCAAAAATTGAACGTACTAAGATTTTTCCAAACTGAGGAGTTCTATAAGGTGGAAGCTCCAGCATAAAAGAGGATGACATTCCTTTTAAAATCGTTTTAGAAAGTATTTTAGATACAACAAGTGTAACAATAACACCTATAATTATAACAGCAATAACAGCTAATGTGGACCAAATAGAAGACCATATTCCTAATGCAGAACTTGCAAAAAATATAGATGAAATTGTAATTAAAAAAGGAAAACGTCCATTGCATGGTACAAAATTATTTGTAAGCATGGCAACTAATCTTTCTCTTGGAGAATCTATAATTCTACATCCAACAACACCAGCAGCATTACATCCGAACCCCATACACATTGTTAATGCTTGCTTTCCAGAGGTACAAGCTTTTCTGAAAAAGTTATCTAAATTAAAAGCAATTCTTGGCAAATATCCCAAATCTTCTAAAATAGTAAAAAGAGGGAAAAAGATAGCCATTGGAGGAAGCATTACAGCAACAATCCACGCAAGAGTTCTATATAATCCAAATACAGATATATCTATAAGCCATAGAGGAGAATTGAAATGCTCAAATAGTAAGACTAACTTTGTTTCTATATAATTAAAAAACTTTGTTAGTAATGCAGAAGGATAATTTGCTCCTGTTATGGTAATCCAAAAAATTAATGCAAAAAATAAAAGCATAATTGGAATACCAGTTAATTTAGAAGTAAGTATTTTATCAATTTTATTTGTTCTTACAGAATAATTTTGCCTTTTACAACGTATTACATCTAAACTAATTTTTTCACTATGAAACATAATTGTAGAAACAATAATATCTTTAAAACTAGATATATTTATATTATTTTCTTCTAATATTTCTTTGGCTTTATTAACACTGCAAGATATATTTTCATTATCAACTAAATTTATATTTAGGTAGTTTTCAATTGATGAAATAATTTTAGAATTTCCTTCTAGGAGTTTTAAACTAATCCATCTATAATTAGTAAATAAAGAAGAACATAAAAGTTCCTTAGCACTTTTTTCAACAATAGTAATTGCATTTTCTATAGATTCTGGATATTCAATTTTGAATAATTCATCAGAACAATTTTCAGTACAAACTTCATATACACTTTGCATTAATTTATTTAAAGTTTTTTTCTTCCTAGCAATAGTTCCAACAACAGGAACTCCAAGAGTGAAAGAGAGTTTATCTAAATCTATTTCTATTCCTTTCTTTTTTGCTTCATCTAGTAGATTAACACAAACAACTACTTTGTTTGTAATTTCTAAAATTTGATATACTAAATTCAAATTTCTTTCTAAGCAAGTAGCATCAAGCACCACAACTGTACAATCAGGATTTCCAAAACAAATATAATCTCTAGCAATTTCTTCTTCTTGAGAATTGGACATAATTGAATATGTACCAGGAATATCTACTAAAAGAAAATTTTTGTTATTAAAAGTGGCTATACCACTAGCATTACTAACTGTTTTACCAGGCCAGTTACCAGTATGCTGATGAAGACCAGTTAAAGAATTAAAAACAGTACTTTTCCCAACATTAGGGTTGCCTGCTATTGCAATTGTAAAATCACATTTAGACTTTAAAGCTTCTATATCGTTATCTAGCAATTTAGTGCCGGTGGAACTAGAAGTAAGTCCCATAAAATCACCTCATTTTAAATATTTATATAATATATGCAAAAAATAAAAAAATGAAACATAAGAAAAAATTGTAATTTGTTTAATTAATCATAATCAATTTAGAATCTTCTTTTCTAAGTGCAATTATGCTTCCACGTACTTCGTAGGCAATAGGATTTCCAGTTGGGCTTTTAAGAACAGCAGTTATATTAGTTCCATGTACAAGACCTAAATCTAAAAGTCTTCTTCTCAAATCACCATTACAATTAAGAGAATGTATTTTAGCACATTTATTAATATCCAATTTATCTAAAGATGTATTATTCACTATAAACCTCCAAAACAAGTAAAATTAAAAACGAAGAGGTCTGTCCTCATTTGTTTATATATATAAAAGATTTGTTACTACTAATATATGAAAATAAATATGTAATTGACACAAAACGGCAAAGAATATATAATGTTAAAAAATAAAGAAAAGAGGTATAAAAATGGAAAGAAAAAGAGGATTTGAAATAGCAAAAGGATTTGAAAATAGTAATATAAATTTACCAGTAAGGTCAACAAAAAATTCAGCAGGTTATGATGTAGAAGCAGCAGAAGACTGTATAATTCCAGCTTTTAAACCAGGACAAAAACCAACACTTGTAAAAACAGGAATAAAAGCATATATGGAAAGTGATGAAGTTTTAATACTTGCAAATAGAAGTTCTAATCCAGGTAAAAAGGGATTAATTCTAGCAAACAGTATAGGTGTAGTAGATAGCGACTATTATGAAAATCCAGATAATGATGGACACATAATGTATGCATTCTTCAACTTTAAAGCAGAAGATGTAGAAATAAAAAAAGGAGAAAGAATTGGACAAGCAATTTTCCAAAAATATTTGGTAACAGATAACGACATTGCACAAGGCGAAAGAACAGGCGGTTTTGGTTCAACTAACAAACAACTCTAAAAATTTTATGTAAAATATACCAAAAATTCCTTTGACTTATCACCAAAATTGTGGTATAATAAAAAAAGTCAAGAGAGAAATAACAGACTAAAAAAGGAGTGACTGTAAATGTTTAATGTTGGTGATAAAGTAGTATATCCAATGCACGGAGCAGGAACAATAGAAGGAATAGAAGAAAAAGATATTTTAGGAGAAAAACAAGCTTATTACATAATAAAAATGCCAGGTGAAGTAAAGGTAATGGTACCAACAGCAAAGGCAGAAGGAATAGGCGTAAGAGATATTATAGATAAAGAAACAGCTGGAAAAGTTTTTAAAGTATTAGAAACAGATTCAACTCAAATGGATATGAATTGGAATAAAAGATATAGAGACAATATGGAAAAAATGAAAAGTGGAGACGCTTATGAAATAGCAGATGTAGTTAGAAACTTAAGTTTCAAACAAAAAGAAAAAGGACTTTCAACAGGCGAGAAAAAGATGCTACTTAATGCAAAACAAATATTAGTAAGTGAACTTACTCTTGCTGAAAATTCTAATAAAGATCAAATGGAAGAATTAATAAATAACACAATAAACAATTCATTTGCGGAATATAGTAAAACAATTAATAGTAATGAACCACACAATGTTGTTAAAACATTCATTCCATTTAATGGAGCAGATACAAATAACATAACAGATGTAAAATAATAAATAAAAGTTGAACTGTCTTAGACATATATCTAAGACAGTTAATTTTTTGTTAAATAGGAAAAACAATATATGAAGGATTTGAAAATTAGTTGTCGAATAATATAATTATGTAAAAGAAAGGCGTAGAAAAATGGTACGTTATAGTGAGGAATTAATAGATGAAATAAGAAATAGCAACGATATAGTAGATATAATATCACAATATGTAATATTAAAAAGAAGTGGTAGAAATTTCTTCGGTTTGTGTCCTTTCCATAAAGAAAAGACACCTTCTTTTTCTGTGTCACCAGACAAGCAAATATTCCATTGCTTTGGATGTGGGGCAGGTGGAAACGTAATTCATTTTATTAGTAAAATAGAGAATGTGGATTTTAAAGAAAGTCTAGAAATTTTAGCAGATAGGGCTGGAATAAAATTACCAACATTAGAGAATAACGTAGATTCAAAAAGATTAGAACTTAAAGAAAAAGTATACGAAATCAATAAATTAGTTGCAATGTATTATCATGAAACACTATATAAACCACAAGCAAAGCCAGCACAAGAATATGTAAAAAAGAGAAAACTAGATAACAAAGCATTAAAAGAATTTTGTATAGGTTATGCCGAAAACGCCAATGTTTTATATAAATTATTAAAAGAAAAAGGCTTTACAGAAGAAGAAATACTTGCATCAGATTTAGTAATAAAAAAAGGAAATAATTATGTAGATAGGTTTAAAAATAGACTGATATTTCCAATACAAGACATAAGAAATAGGTTTATTGCTTTTGGAGGAAGGGTATTAGATAATTCACTTCCAAAATATATCAACTCACCAGAAAATATAGTTTATAGTAAAGCAAGAAACTTGTATGGATTAAATGTAGCAAAAAATACAAAAACAAGAAAGCTAATTATAGTAGAAGGATATATGGATACTGTATCACTACACCAAAGAGGAATAGATAATGTAGTTGCATCATGTGGTACAGCACTTACAGAAGCACAAGGAAGATTACTTAGAAAATATGCGGAAAAAGTAATTATATCTTATGATTCAGATTCAGCAGGACAAGCAGCAACACTTAGAGGCTTAGAAATCCTAAATAATTTAGGGTGTGATATAAGAATACTTCAGATGGAAGGGGCAAAAGACCCAGACGAATATGTTATAAAATACGGAAATGGAAGATTTAATGACTTAGTAGAAAATGCAATTTCATTAGTAGAATTTAAAATAAAAGTATTAAAAAAAGGTTTAAACATAGAAAATACAAATGACAAAATAAAATTTATGAATGAAATAGCAAAAATATTAGGCGGAGTAGACAACAAAATTGAACAAGAAATATATATAGACAAAATATCAAGTGACTATAACATATCAAAAGAAGCAATATATGCACAAATAAATAAAAATGAATATTCAAATAATAAAGGAGCAAAAATATTAGAAAGCTCTAGTATTAGAAAACCAACAATAAAAAGACAAGGAAAAGAAATAAATCCAGAACTAGAAAAAAGAGAAAATATAATTATTTCATTATTAATAGATGGAGGAGAAGAGGTATATAACAAAATAAAAGACATTATCAATCCAAATGACTTCAAAAGTGAAGCAAATCAAAAAATAATGAGAAGATTGTATGAAGAATTTGAAAAAGGAAATAGTAATATAAATAGCTTAGTAGATATGTTTGCAGATGATGAGCAAGTTGTAAATGCATTAACAGGAATTATGGCAGACGATTACGAAATAGAAGATAATAAAAAAGCATTAGATGATGTAATAAATAATTATCAAAAAGAAAAACTAATGGCAAGAAGAAATGAAATTATACAAAGTTTGAATAATGCTAATTTAGATAAAGAAAAAGCCAATGAACTAGAAAAAGAATTACATACATTAATTATAAAATTGGCACAAATAAAATAGGAGGTAAAATAATGGCAAGAACAAAAAAAGATAATGAAGAAATTATTGAAGACTTAAAAGCAAATAATAAAAAAACAAAAAAGAACGAAGAAAAAGTAGATAGCACAAATAAGGAAACAAAAGAAGAAACAACTAAAAAAGTAAAAGATATAGTACAAAAAGCTAAAGAAAAAGGAAAGATAACATATGGGGAACTTGCCACAGAATTAGGAGATATAAATCCAGAACAAATAGATAAAGTATTTGACGCATTTGAAGAAATGGGAGTAGATGTTTTAAAAGACGATTTTGATGAAGAACCAGATGTTGAAGAATTAGAAAAAGTAGAAGACATAAAGGTAGAAGATATTAATACAATGAACTTTGATGGTATTAATATTGATGACCCGGTTAGAATGTACTTAAGAGAAATAGGAAAAATTCCATTACTTAGTTTTGATGAGGAGCTAGAACTAGCAAAAAGAGTAATTAATGGAGACGAAGAAGCAAAGCAAAAATTAGCAGAATCAAACTTAAGATTAGTAGTAAGTATTGCAAAAAAATATGTAGGAAGAGGAATGCTATTCTTAGACTTAATTCAAGAAGGAAATATGGGACTTATAAAAGCAGTAGAAAAATTCGATTATACAAAAGGATATAAATTCAGTACTTATGCTACATGGTGGATTAGACAAGCTATTACAAGAGCAATAGCAGACCAAGCAAGAACAATAAGAATACCAGTTCACATGGTAGAAACAATTAACAAATTAATAAGAACATCAAGACACCTATTACAACAATTAGGTAGAGAACCAACTCCAGAAGAAATTGCTCAAGAAATGGAAATACCAGTAGAAAAAGTAATGGAAATTCAAAAAATTGCACAAGATCCAGTATCACTAGAAACACCAATAGGAGAAGAAGACGACAGCCATTTAGGAGATTTTATACAAGACGAAGACAGCCCAGCACCACAAGATTCAGCAGCATATACATTATTAAAAGAACAATTAGAAGAAGTTATGAATACATTAACACCAAGAGAAGCAAAAGTACTAAAACTAAGATTTGGATTAGAAGATGGAAGAGCAAGAACACTAGAAGAAGTTGGACGTGAATTCCAAGTAACACGTGAAAGAATAAGACAAATAGAAGCAAAAGCATTAAGAAAATTAAGACATCCAAGTAGAAGCAAAAAATTAAAAGATTATATGAATTAAATATATTATAGGGAGCATTACTGCTCCCATTTATTGTGTAAAAAGGAATGGCAGGCTGTCCGAAAATTAATCAAAAAAGAAAAAACTATAATGTGATTTGACAAAACTACCCATTTATGGTAAACTAATTATAGAATTGTGTAATTTAGAATAAAGAGGTGAATTTTCTTAAAGTAATTTAAGAAGAAATTTATGGGATTAAAAACTTTTTTTGATAGTTTTAAAGATAATACAAGTAATAATATAAATTATGTTCCAGACGTAACAACATTGCCTGCTGAGGAATGGAAAAAAGTTTCACCAGAAGATAAGAAGATATTGGTGGACTCTGATAAAACAACTATGCCAAAATTTGTAGAAAACCTAATAGAACGTTTAAATGGTCCAATAAAAAGAAAGAGAGAATTAAAAAAAGCCGTTAAAGAACAAATAGAAAGAGATCCCAAAGAGGTTTATGGTGATCCAGAAAAATACAGAGGAGTATTTAGCGACAAAAATGGAAGAGATGAAAGATAATCTAATTTAAACACATAAAAAACAGAAAATTTTAAAAATTTTCTGTTTTTTATTGACAAAATCACCTAAACTTATTATAATAATACAAGTTCCATATGGCGAAGTAGCTCAGTTGGCTAGAGCATTCGGTTCATACCCGAAGGGTCATGTGTTCGAATCACATCTTCGCTACCAATAAAAAACAGTAGATATTTATCTACTGTTTTTTGTTTTGCTATTGTTTTAATAACTTTGCCAATACTTCTAAAAAGGAGTCCTTATCTAGTAGTGCATATGTGTTGTTTTTAGAATCATAACAAACATAGAGAAATAATCTTTCTTTAGTCAAAATTTTAGAGATTTTTTTAATATCAGCCTCGTAAATTTTCTGACTGCCTGTTACTCGTAAAAAATCATTACGGATATCTATCTTTATAGGTTTCCACTGGTCATGAACAAACAGTTTTAGCCATAGATAGCGATGAGCATCATCATAAATGGTATAATTTCCGTTACTACCATTTATTTTTCCGTTAAATTTCTTGTAAAGAAACAAGTATTCCTCTGAGGTAATGTTATAAACCTTATAAACACCTCTGCTTTCTACCGATAATCCATTGAAGCTGGTCCGGTAAATCATTATTAAAACCTCCTTATAAAGTTTTAGTAATTATATCACAATTAACATAAAATTGATACACTTTTTTATTAATTTATAATTCTCAAAAAATACATCCTAATTTTTAGGATGTATTGTATAAAAACATATTTAATTATTTCTTTTTAACTTCTGGTATAATAATATTTTTATTTTTTTCATCTTTAGGCTTTGGCTTTGCTGCATTTAAGTGTTCATAAACAGGAGAAAATTCTAATTCTGAACCATCACCTTTTACAACTTCAATTTCTTTATTTTCATTTTCTTGTTCTGACATAAAATCACCTCATTTATATAATAAAAATTATATTATATAAAATAATAACACAAAAAAATAAGAATGTCAAAAACATTGACTTTTAAAGTTTTAAATGCAATAATATATATTGTTAAAATAGAAAAAAGAGGAGAACAAAAGTGGAGATAGAACAAACAAAAGCAATAATAGAGGCTATACTTTTTTCTGCTGGTAGAGTAGTAGAAACAAAAGAATTAATGGCAATATTAGAATTGAGTAATGAAGATATAGATAGTATAATACAAAATATGAAAGCAGAATTTGAAGAACAAAATAGAGGAATTGAAATTATAAAAGTAGAAAATGGTTACCAAATGACAACTAAAACAGAATATTATGATTATATTTATCCTATATTTGATAATAGAGCAAAACCTAGTTTGTCAGCAGCAGCACTAGAAACACTTTCTATAATTGCATATAATCCTAAAATAACAAGAGCAGAAATAGAACAAATAAGAGGAGTAAATTCTGACGGAACAATATACAAATTATTGGAGTATAACTTGATAGAAGAAGTAGGAAGATTAGATGCACCAGGAAGACCAACAATATATTCTACAACAAAAGAATTCTTAAAAATGTTTGGAATTTCTAATTTAGAAGAATTACCAGAACTTCCAAAATATAAAATTGATGAGAACGAGCAAATAGTAATAGATGAAATTATAGAAGAAACACCAAATGAGGAGACATCTAAAAATAGTGAAATAGATGAGAACAATAAGGATTAAAAACATAATGAACCAAACTTAAAAAATACTAAAGAAATTTATAAGTAGGTGGTAAAATGAAAAGCCAAAAAGGTATAACAATGGCATCATTAGGAGTATATATAGTAGTTAGCATTATTGTTGTAGCAATGCTTGCTACTATAATGGCAAATTATAAAAACTCAATAAAGACTATGGATAATGATGCAGAATATTTATCAGAATATAATAAGTTTAATCTATACTTTTTAGAAGAAGTAAAAAAGCCAGAAAACTCAAGTATGGAACGTGCTAATTCAATAGGAACTAAAGAAAATGAGTACAATTCAATAAAATTTAAAACAGGAAATGAATTTATGTATAAGATAAAAGAGGAAATATTGTACTTAAATAAAAGTACTGAAGAAAAAATAAAACTTATTAAAAACGTAAAAAAATGTACATTTGAATTTAATGATATAGATCATGAGGCAAATGGTAAAAATGTAATTAGAGTAAATATACAAATAGGAGAAACAACACCAAAGGAATATACGTATGTTTTAGATGGAGAGAATAGTACAAATTCATATAGTACAGAAAATGCCTATATAGAAGGAATAATAACAATACCAAAGGCTTGGAATTCATCAAAACTAAATGAAAAAGATCCATTTAGAACAGAAGAAATAAATGGAAATTATAGTATAGCACCAATACCTAAGGGATATCAGGTATCTACAATTGAAGGAGAGAACAAAATATCAACAGGACTAATTATAACAGATGGAACAAATAGATTTAAATGGTGCCAAGGCAATGAATTATTAGATTATGATGAAGCAAATTATGGAACAACTTGGACAGCAGCAATGGATGTAACTGATCTAACAAGTACAAAAGCTATATATGAAAGCCTAAAAGAATCAAAAACATTATATGGTGGCGCATATATGAAAGAAGATGAGACAACAGATACAGTAAAATCAATTTTATGGATAAAATAGTAATATTTAATAATCACCTAAATACAATATAAAAAACGTTGTAATTAGGTGATTATTTTGAATATATGTTATATAAGTGAAACGCACGAAACGTGCGACTTTGTAAAAAGAATAGTAATAAAAATAAAAAAAATATTTAATATAGTAGAATTTAGCGAGGATAATGGCAAAACAACAATAACTTTACCTTTATTTAAGTCTAATAAGATTAGAAACAAAAAGATTATAAAGGTAGCCAAAAGAATTAACAAAAAATTGTATGATAATAATATTGAAAATGTAGTGTTATCAAACTATTTGGAAGAAAATGAAATATTAAAACAAAAATTATATTGCCAAAATATTAATATATTAGATGGAAGATATCTGTTTTATTTGCTTATTCCAGAAATTATTGAGTATATATTAAAAAGACAAAAAGTAAAATTACAAAATGGAGAAGTTACTTTATTAATAAATGATTTTACGCAAAACAATGCAAAAATAATTACATATATTGCTCAAAACGTAAAAAGAGTAAATATTGTTACAAATCATAGTAATAAGTTTAAAAAAATAGAAGATTATTTATATAATGAATTAGGAGTAATTCTTAATATAACAAATAATAAGAGTAAAAGCTTATCAAATGCAAACCTTATTATAAATATAGATTTTCCAGAAGAAATAATAAACAAGTATGAAATAAATAGCAATGCAATAATAGTGAATATATTTAATGAGATAAAAATAAGAGCAAAAAAATTTAATGGAATTAATATTAACTATTATAAAGCATGTATACCAAAAGAGTACCAAATAGATGGTTTTCAAAAAAACCTAGTATATGAAAGTAGTATTTATAAATATAGTTACGAAAATGCTAGAAAAGATATAATTGCAAATAAAATTAGAATAAAAAAATTAGTAGGAATTAATGGAGATATTTCAGAAAATGAATTTTGTAAAAACTTAAAATATAATACTTGACAAAACTAAAATTGTGGAGTAGTATAATGAATTAAATAATATTTTAAAGGAGAAATGCCAAATGGAAGAAAAAGAAGTATTATTAACACAAGAAGGATATGATAACCTAGAAAAAGAATTAGAATATTTAAAAACAGAGAAAAGAAGTGAAATATCAGAGCGTATTAAAGTTGCATTAGGATTTGGAGATTTATCTGAGAATTCTGAATATGATGAAGCAAAAAATGCACAAGCTTCAAATGAAATTAAAATTGCAGAACTAGAAAACAAATTAAGATATGCAAAAATAATAGATGAATCTGAAATAGATACAAAAACAGTTCAAGTTGGAAATAAAGTTAAAGTACTAGATATGGAATTTGACGAAGAAGTAGAATATACAATAGTAGGTTCAACAGAAGTAGACCTATCACAAAACAGAATATCAAATGAATCTCCTATTGGATCAGCTCTATTAGGTGCAAAAAAGAACCAAGTAGTAGAAGCTCAAACACCAGGGGGAGTAGTGAAATTTAAAATTCTAGCAATAAAAAAATAGATTATTTTACCATTTTATGTAGACAAAACCTCCCAAATGTAGTATAATAGTGTTGTTGAGTAATAAAACACGAAGGTAATGAATAAAATACTATGGAAAAGTATAAGGGAGGAAACCAAATTGATTACAAATTACACAGAAAATAATTACCTAGTTTTAATAGGTAAAATTATTAGTGATAAGACATTTAGTCACGAGATTTATGGAGAAAGCTTTTATGTATTTAACTTAGAGGTACCACGTTTAAGCGGAAATGAAGATATTATACCAATAACAATATCAGAAAGATTAATAGCAAATTTCGATTTAACAATAGGTAGAAAAGTTGTTATAGAAGGGCAATTTAGATCATATAACAGTTATGAAAATGAAAAAAACAGATTAGTGTTAACAGTATTTGCTAAAGACATTATTGATTACAAAGAAGAACAAGAGGAGAATGTTTCAAATGAAGTTGTTTTAAACGGATATGTTTGCAAAAAACCAATATATAGAAAAACACCATTTGGAAGAGAAATTTCAGATATCTTATTAGCAGTAAATAGAGCATATAATAAATCAGATTACATACCATGTATTGCATGGGGAAGAAATGCTAGATTCTGCGAAAACATGGAAGTTGGAACAGAAGTAAAAGTAGTAGGTAGGGTTCAAAGTAGAACTTATGAAAAGAAATTTGAAGATGGAAGAATAGAACAAAGAGTGGCATATGAAGTGTCAATTGGAAGCTTAGAAGTAATAAATAAAGACGAAAATAGCAACCAAAATGAAGAAGCAGAAGCAATTTAAAAAAACAATAATCAAAAGGGACAGCAAAAGCTGTTCCTTTTTGTATTATAAAGACAAAAGCACATCATAGCGCATCTTAAAATTAAATAAAAATTGTATTGTAAGAAAATGTTAAATATGATATTATAGCAATAGAAAATTAAATTGACTATACAGAGGAGAATATTATGGAAAAGGAAAAAAAGACAATAGATAAAAATTCAATAAGATTTACAATAATGGCAGTTATATTAATTGCAATTTTTTGTTTTGCAATATCTCCAGTAACTTTGCAAAATGATACATTTTATACAATAAAAATAGGTGAACATATATTACAAAATGGAATTGATATGAAAGATCCATTTTCATGGCATGAAAATTTACAATATACATATCCGCATTGGCTATATGATGTAGTAATATATTTAGTGTATAGTATAGGAGGACAAGTAGGAATATATATTTCTACAATAGTATTAAGTATAGCACTTGGACTTACAATGTATTTAGTGAATATAAAACTTACTAAAAACAAGCTAACATCATTTGTACTTACAATAGGAGCAATGTATTTATTAAGAAATTATATAGCAGCAAGAGCTCAACTTGTAACATTTATATTATTTATACTCACAGTGTATTTTATAGAAATGTTTTTAGAAACAAAGAAAAAAAGATACGTGGTAGGCTTAATAATAATACCAATAATAATTGCAAATGTACATTTAGCAGTATTTCCATTTTACTTTGTGCTATATCTACCATATATAGCAGAATACATGATATATATACTTTCAAATACAGAAATTATATTAGTTACAGCTAAAATAGATAGATTAAACAAAAAGATACTAAAAACTACTAAAGAAGAAGAAATACAAAAAATAAAAGATGAAATAAATAGATTAGAAGAAAAAAATGAAAAAAATATAAGGAAGAAAGAAAAAATAAAAGCAAATCCATATAAAATAAAAATTAGAGGGAATGACAATGTAAAAGCATTAATAATTATAATGATTATTTGCCTATTTACAGGATTACTTACACCACTAGGAACAACGCCATATACATATTTGATAAAAACAATGCAAGGAACAACAACTCACAATATAAGCGAGCATTTACCACTAACACTTGTAAATAATCTAGAATTTATGTGCACATTAGTACTTTTTATTGCAATACTAACATTTACAGATACTAAAATAAGATTAAGTGATTTATTCATGTTAGGTGGATTAATTTTTCTTACATTTTATACAAGAAGACAATTTTCAATGTTTACATTAATTTGTGTAATAATCTTAAACAGACTAATAAATGCATTGTTAGACAAGTATGATCCGGAAGGATGTAAAAAAGCAATAAAAAAGATGACAACAATAACAGGGATGATAGTTACTATTTGTTTGGTATTAACAATAAGTGTAATACAATATAAGCCTAAGATGAATGACCATTTTATAGATGAAAACTCATATCCAGTAGGAGCTGCAACATATATATTAGAAAATTTAGATATAAAAAACATAAAGTTATACAATGAATATAATTATGGAAGTTATTTAATATTTAGAGGAATACCAGTATTTATAGATTCAAGAGCAGATTTATATGCACCAGAATTTAATCCAGGAGTAGAAGTATTTAATGATTATATAAACCTTTCTAATGTAGATATAGACAACGTGGAAGAAAAATTAGATAAATATGGAATAACAAATATGTTAATGTATAAAAAATCTAAGTTAAGAAAATTTGTAGAACAAAATACAGAGAAATATAATTTGCTTTATGAGGATGATAACTTCTGTTTATTCGAAAGAAAACAAGTAAAAGAGAGTGTATAATGAAAAGTAAAAAGATTAATTTTTTAATGATAATTACAATAATTGCAATATTGCTAGATCAATTAATAAAGATAATTATAAAAAGTAAGATATTTAATTCTAGTATAATACTAATACCACATGTACTTAATTTAACATATGTGCAAAACACAGGGGCAGCTTTTGGAATTGGAAGTAATAGTACATCAATGTTTGTGGCAGTAAATGTAGTTATAATAGGACTAATTACATACTTTATATTTTCAAAAAAAGAAGAATTAAGTAAATTAATATTAATTGCTCTTCACCTAGTATTAGCGGGAGGAATTGGCAATTTAATAGATAGAATAGCAAGGGGTTTTGTAATAGACTATATAGATATATCACCATTAATAAAATATCCAGTTTTCAATTTGGCAGATATATTTGTAGTAGTTGGGTGCCTAATAGTTGTAATTTCGTTAGTAAAAGATACAGTAATAAAAAAGAAAAATATAGGAGAATAAAATGCAAGAATATAAAATAAGACAAGATGAACAAAATATTAGATTAGATAAAATAATTGCAAGCATAGATAATAGTATTTCTAGGACAAGCGTGCAAAGACTTATAGAAGAAGGAAAAATCCTAGTAAATGAAAAACAAGAAAAACCTTCATACAAAGTTAATGAAGGAGACATTATTAAAATAGAAAAAGAAGAGCCACAAGAGATAGACTTAAAACCACAAGAAATACCAATAGATATAATTTATGAAGACAAAGACATTTTAATAATAAACAAAGCAAAAGGGATGGTTGTTCATCCTGGAAATGGGAATCCAGATGGAACCTTAGTAAATGCAGTTATGGCAAAATGCAAAGATAGCCTATCTGGAATAGGTGGAAAAATAAGACCAGGTGTAGTACACAGAATAGATAAAGATACATCACGGACTAATAATAATTGCCAAGAATGATAAAGCACATATTAATATCAGTGAACAAATAAAGAATAGAGAAGTAGAAAAAACATATATTGCATTAGTTAGGGGAAACGTTAAAGAAAATCAAGGAATAATAAATATGCCTATTGCAAGAAGCACAAAAGATAGAAAAAAAATGGCAGTAGATAAAAAAGGAAAAGAAGCAATTACAGAATTCAAAGTGTTAAAAAGATATGATGGATATACTTTGTTAGAAGTAAAAATAAAAACAGGAAGAACACATCAAATAAGAGTACATTTAGCAGAAATAGGTTACCCAATAGTAGGAGACTATACATATTCAAATGGAAAAAATCCATTTGGAGTAGTTGGTCAAATGCTACATGCAGCAAAATTAAAATTTGTACATCCTACAACCAACAAAACAGTGGAATTTGAAGCACCATTACCAGAATATTTTGAACATGTATTGCAAGAATTAGAAAACAATTAAACAAATTCCAATTTATATAAATAAAGGAAAGGATTTTTATGGAAGAAATTAGACTACAAAAATATTTGGCAAACAATGGAATTGCATCTAGAAGAAAATGCGAAGAATTAATTATACAGGGCAGAGTAAAAGTAAATGGAGAAGTAGTTAAAGAATTAGGAACAAAAATAAATCCTGATAAAGATATAATAGAATATAATGGTAAAACAATTAAAAATACAAATACAGAGCACACATATATATTGTTAAATAAACCAATAGATTATGTTACAACTGTAAAGGATCAATTTAATAGAAATACAGTACTAGATTTAGTAAAAACAAATAAAAGATTGGTACCAGTTGGAAGACTAGATATGTATACATCAGGGGCAATAATACTAACAGATGATGGGGATTTTGTATATAAAATAACACATCCAAAGCATGAAATACCTAAAACATATAATGTTACAGTAGTAGGAAAGGTTACAGGTGAAGAGATAGAGCAATTAAAAAATGGAGTTGATATAGGAGGTTTTGTAACAAGCAAAGCAGAGGTAAAAATATTAAAAATAGATGAACAAAAAAATATAAGCAGATTACAGATAACAATACATGAAGGAAAAAACAGACAAATTAGAAGAATGTGCGAAGCAATAGGAAAAAAAGTAATTAGTTTACATAGAAGTAAAATAGGAAATTTAACAGTAAAAGACTTACCATTGGGAACATGGAGATATTTAACTAAAAAAGAAATAGAAACACTACTTGAAAAAAATTAACCTTATATATATAATAAAATAAACCAAAGAAAAAGGAGAAAACTTATATGGAATATGCACAAAAATTTATTCCAGAAGGTTGGGAAGAATGCACAAAGTCATTTTCACTAGATGAATTAAATAAGCTGTCTGTAAGTGGAGAGATTTTGCAAGCAAAAGTAACCAAGTGCGATAGCAACTATAACTTATATTTGGATTTAGGAAATAATATAACAGGAGTTATACCAAGAGAAGAGGTAGAGGCTGTAAATATAGACGAAACAGGTTTCCCAAAACCGAATATATGTATAAGCAAAGTTAATAAAATAGTTCAATTTAAGGTTAAAGATATTACTAAAAATGATACAGTAATACTTTCCAGAAAAGCAGTAGGAAAAGAAGCTGTAAGCTGGGTAAAGGACGAACTAAAAGAGGGTATGTGTGTAAATGGAATAGTAAGAAATATTAGACCTTATGGAGCTTTTGTAGAAATTGGAGGAGGGGTAGTTGGACTACTCCACATAGAAGATATATCAGTTGCAAGGATAAAATCTCCTTATGAAAGATTCAAAATTGGACAAAAAATAAAAATTATGATAAAATCAATAGATAGGAGAACAAATAGGGTAATTCTTACATATAAAGAGCTACTTCGGAACATGGCAAGAAAATATAAAAGGCTTTAAAGAAGGTATGAAAGCAAAAGGAATAGCAAGAGAAGTAGAAAAGTCTAAGAATGGAATATTTGTTGAGCTAAGACCTAATCTTGTAGGTTTAGCAGACTACAAAGAAGGTATTGAATACGGCGAACATATTAATGTATATATTAAGAAAATAATACCAGATAAAAAGAAGGTTAAGCTTATTATTATTTAAGGAGGGCCATAATTATGGTAGAAGATGAACAAATAAAAACAGAAGTATCACCATTTGCAATAAGAGAGGGAGAAATAAAAACATTTGATGGGAAAGACGGATATGTTTCTATGAATCAAATAATTCATAAAATAAATATAGGACATATTTCTGATATTCATTTTAAAATAATGGAATTGGTAAACGAATTTGAATTTATAACTTCAAGACAAATATATCAAATATTAGTACATAAAGGTGAAGATATAAAATCACAAGATAAGTTAAACAATAAACTAGAACAATTAATAAAATGTAAGATTTTAACAAGATATTATTTTATGGGGGAAGAAGGAAAATGCATTTATAGAATTTATTGCTTAGAAAAAATGGGTAAATACTTGTTAAATTCAAGAGGCGTAGAATGTAAATGGCAACCAACAGATAATACAAAACCAGTTGCAATGATAAAGAAGAGATTGGCAGGAAATCAAATAATAATAGCATATTTAAGAAAAGTAAGTGCTTTTGATAAATACACAGTAAAACCTGCAATAACAGCAAAAAAATTAGGAAAAGTATTTAAAGCACATGCAGGAGTAAAACTAACAAAAAACGGAAAATCAATAGACTTTATATTTGAAGCTGTAAGAAGAGAAGAAGACTGGGAAAAGAAACTAATAGACAGATTGCAATTATATAAAGATTTTTATGAAAGTTTTGTACAATTCGATTCTGGATTTGAAACAAAACCACAGTTAATATTTGTATGTGAAGATGAAAAACATATGGTAGAAACGTTAAAAACAATAGTAACAAATAGAATGGAAATACCAGGAATAAAAACATTATTTACAACAGATTTAAGACAAAATAGTGAAACACTTGAAAAATCATTAGTAGAATTTAAAATTGATGAAGCAACAGGAAAATACAAAAAAGAAGAAATCGATTTAAAATTGTTAGGATAAATAAAAGATAAAAAAGAAATTCCATTTTGGAATTTCTTTTTTTAGTATATTTGTTTAATTTTTTTTCTTTTTCAAATCAAAACTAATTGCATCTTCATTATCAAAGAAGTAAGAACTATCTGTTACGTCTGTTTGAATAGGATCAGTATCGCCTCTTTCATCCTTTGAAAATACTACTTTATTAGGTTTCCATTTTTGCTTTTCTTCTTTTTTATTGTCAGGTGATACATTTGCTATATACTTATTAAAGTTATATGTTTTTGTTTTATGAGGACTTTTATATTTGCTCTCCAAAAAGTCTACATTACCAAAGTTAACAACGTTCTTTCCCTTTTTATCCTTTGTTTTATAAATAATACTCTTAAATTTAAGCCCTTGTATTTTAGCATTATGCATGTGATCTTTCCATGCCCAATTTACTCCACCTAAATCAGATGAATAAGAGCCATCTGATTTATCATATTTACTAGTAACATCCCATTCTCTACGTTTTCCAAATTCTCTCATCCACCAATCCATTTCGTCAGGAGTGTTGTTTCCAAAGGTTATTTTTGTAGGTGAGTTTGCAAGTATTTTTTCAGATCCTAAACCAGAAACTGTTTGAGCAGAAAAAATGGTTCCAATTTTAAATTTTCTATATAATGTAAACATATCTTCAAAATTAGAAGGATCATAGTGATCGAATTCGTCCACATATAAGAAGTGAGGAATTCTATTTTTTACTAATTCACGATTGTTTTCTACAGAGCACATCATAAGCATTAAGAAAAATCTACCAAAACCTTGATCTGCTGTTCCACCAATTTCATATGGCCTTGTTGAAATAAGAACGATTTTACCTTCGTCTAAAACAGCTCCAAAGTCCATATTATTATATCTATTACAAATAATGTTTCTAGCTTCTGCTGAACGTAATAATACATCAAGTGTAGAAGAAGCAAAATGTACATATCTTTGCATGTCTTTTCTTCCTTCTGAACCTTTGTAAAAATATTGTTTAAAATAAGTTAATTGTAATTCATATTCTTTTGCAAGTTCAGGGTCTTTTTCTAACTCTTCACACATTTCTTGTACTAAATCAAAATTATTAAAACATTTAAGTAAATCTTCTAGGTTTGGCATTAATCCATCATGCATTTTCCCATACATTAATTTTAAAAGTAATACTACATTTTGAATAGCTTGTAAAGAAATATCTTCTGAATATGCTAATTCAGCAGTGTGACTTGGAGGATTATATAATCCCCTAATAACTAAAGAAACAATCAAACCACAAAGAGCAGGACTACCAATAATAAATGGATTTAATCCAATTGATTCTGGGTTTGTTGGGTCTATTTCTATAAATGGCATATCATAAGCTTTTGCTACTTCTTTAATTGTATCTGTATGTTTTGAATCAGGACTTACGACTGTAATACCAAAATTTTTATATACAATAGAACCATTTGGTTCAATTTCATATATCATTTTCTTCATATATGCTTTATAAATATTTTCTTTTCCTTCAACAGGTGTAAGCATATTCAAATTAAAGTTTTTGTTTAAATATTCATTATTATAAGGTTTATTTAAGTAAGCAATATTTGTTTTTAATGCGGTATAACCCATTTCCTTAGAAACTTCACGGAAGAAGAATTTCTTTTCTATATCTCTTGCAATCATCGGTTCCATTATCATAGAAGTTTTACCAGTTCCAGAAGGACCAATTACGAGAGTAGGTTGTAATCTTCTAGATTCTAATATTTTAACAGGTTTACCTGTAGTTTTATCTTTACAAAATTCAATTTCTAGACTATAAGGACCAGTAGTACCATCTGGTGCAGATATATCTATACCAGGATAATCACAAATTGATTCTTGTAAATTGTTAGGGAATATAGGGTCTTTAATTACTTTTAATAACCAAAGAACTACATTATAGAATGTTGTAAGTGGTATATAAATTGAAATTGCTGTAAGTGCATGTTTTATCAAGTCGGCAAATTCTGTAATAATAAACTCATGATTTGGCAATGCCATTATTCCAAGCCAAGCCAAACGATTTAGCCATTGAACTACCATTGAAACTCCAATTACATATAAGCAAATGTAATATGTATAGAAGAAAGATATTTTCGTTTCATCAGACTTACAAAACTTAGATGGATACGAAAATGCAAATGCAAGTACAGGACAAGCAAGAGCTAATGTATATCTAATTGGTCCCCAATAAGATACTGACATTCCTGTAAAAAACATTATTAGGAGTTCTACAACTCTATCTACTATTATAAATCCTGTTATTAATGTTAGAATATATGTAAAAAATGTATTTCTATCAGTCTTTAGTAATTTTAAAAATTTGTCTATATACTTCACTTAAAAATCCCCCAATTATCTATTTTTATACATATATATTATCTTATAAAATTGAGAAAAAAACAAGTCTTTTTAAAGAAAAAGTTCATATATATAAATAAGAAGACAAATTACAATTTATTTAATTATTGAATCTGGAGGAATAAAAATAAAAAGAAGAAATAATAAAAGAAACAAAACAACTGGCTTTATGCAAGGCGTTGTTGTTTTAATGCTTTCACAAGTAATTATAAAAATAGTGGGCCTAATATATAAGTTATATCTTACAAACAAACAAGGCTTTGGAGATAGAGGAAATGCAATATATTCAGCTGCATTCCAAATATATGCGCTATTTCTTACGATTTCTTCTGTTGGAGTACCGAATAGCATTTCAAAACTAGTGTCTAGCAAAGTAGCAGTAGGAGATAATAAAGGTGCATATAGAATATTTAAAATAGCATTTGCATTATTTGGAATTCTTGGATTTGTTGGAAGTTCAATATTATTTTTGGGAGCAGAAATAATAGCCAATAAATATTTACAAATACCAGAAGCAAAATTAGCATTAATGGCTCTTGCGCCATCAGTATTTTTAGTATCAATAGAAGCTGTGTTAAAAGGATATTTTAATGGAAGAGAAAATATATCTATCACAGCTAATTCACAGAGCCTAGAGCAAATATTTAAGACATTATTAACAATTGCAATAGTAGAAAATATAGGGAAAATATCTGGAAATAATACAATTGTTATGGCAGCTGGGGCAACATTAGCAACAACATTGGCAACATTATTTGCATTAATGTACTTATACAAGTATTTTGTAGATAGAAAAAAAGAAGTTTGGCAAGAGGTTATATCTTCTTCAAATAACAAAAAAGAAGGAATAAATAGAATTATAAAAAATATTTTATTAGTAACAATACCAATATCATTAACTGCACTTTTTTCAGCCTTAAGTAAGACAATTGATGCAATGACAATTGTAAGAATATTAAAAACAACAATAGGAGAATTAGAAGCAACAAATCAATATGGAATATTAAGTGGAAAAGTAGATGTACTAGTAGCATTACCGTTTTCTTTTAATATAGCATTTGCAACAGCTTTGGTACCTGCTATATCTTCTGCTATTGCAAAAAAACAAAAATACATAGTAGAAAAAAGAATAGAATTTTCTATATTAGTTACAATACTTATAGGAATCCCATGTACAATATACATGGGGATGTTTGCAAAAGATATTTTACTAATTTTGTTCCCAAATGCATCAAAAGGAACAGAAATGCTTCAGTTATCATCGATTACTATTATATTTATTGTGCTAACACAAACGATAAATGGAGCTTTACAAGGACTGGGAAAGGTAAACATACCTGTTATAGCATTTGCATTAGGAGGAGCTATTAAATTAATACTAAACTTAGTACTAGTGCCAATTAATAGAATTGGAATATATGGAGCTATAATTTCTTCAATAATTTCAGATATATTCATATTTGCAATTTGTTTCATAACACTAAAAAAACAAATTACTACAAAGCTTTATGTAAGTAAATATATTGTAAAACCCACTATTGCAGGAGTTTTTATGTCTATTACTTCATATATAATGTACAATAACATTATTAATAAAATACAAAACAATATAATTGTATTATTTGTTTCAATCTTTTCTGGAATGATGGTGTACTTTATTTTAATAATAGCGTTAAAAATATTAACAGAAGAAGAAATTTACATGCTTCCTTACGGGCAAAAGCTATTCAGAACATTTAAATCTAAAAAACAACAAATGCAAGTAAAATCAACGCATACAGAGCTGCCAAAACATGGAAACCTACGGAGCAAAAGGATTTGTAAAAAAATAAAAATAAAAAAAGAAGGATTTTAGCTAATTTTGGCGAATAATCTTAAATAGTAGAAACCGAAGCTGTTTTTACTGCACAAAACAAATCTTATTAGGAGGTAATTTTAAATGAACAAAGCTGAATTAGTAGCAGCAATAGCTGCAAAAACAGGAGACACAAAAAAAGGTGCTGAAGCATCAGTAAACGCATTCGTTGACGTTATAACAGATGCACTAGCAAAAG
>ULMG01034662.1_pt1 | contig 33012 bp, 29 predicted proteins | sample 1951601 | NCBI WGS metagenome assembly ULMG01 (sample SAMEA4835545, study PRJEB28245) | human gut metagenome | biome: gut microbiome; material: fecal sample | place: Denmark | collected 2008
ATTCCTAGTACTGCTCCTACTATATGAGAAGTCATATTAAATATTTCTTCACCTTTTGTATAAGTTGGTAATACTCTATCTTTTATTTTTGTTCTTTTCATATAAAGTCTCCTCTATTTTTTCCTTCTTAATATCCATCCCTCTTTTACATCAGTTGGTATTTTTAATATAACCTTTTGTCCTTCTTTTCCCGGATTTACATGTGTTATAGGCTCTTTGGTTTCTATATCCCACATTTCTTCTATTATAAACTTTTCAGGTTCTAGCTTGTTTGGGACTAGCAGTTCCATAGAATCACCTACTTGTAATCTATTACGAATTTCTATTATATCTTTTCCTTCTACATTTTTTTCTAAAACTTTTCCCCCAAACTCAAAATCCGGATTATATTGTTTACCTTCATATTCTTGAAAGTCTTTGTTATTTTTATCATTAAAATAAAAAGTTGTTAATCCTCTTGTTTTAGTCTTTTCTAGCTCTTTTAAATATCTTGTATAATCATATTCTTCTGGATTTTTTATATAATCATCTATTGCATTTCTATATGCGCTAATTACTGTTGCCAAATAATACTCAGTTTTTAGTCTTCCTTCTATTTTTAAACTATCTATTCCCATATCAACAATTTCTGGTATTTCTTTTATTAAACATAAATCTTTTGAAGAAAGTATATATGTTCCATTTTGGTCTTGCTCTACTGGCATAAGATTTCCCGGATTATTTTTTTCTTCTATATACATATTATATGCCCATCTGCAACTTTGTGCACAATCTCCTAAATTTCCACATCTAGAAGCTAAAAAGTCACTTAAATTGCATCTTCCAGAATAGCTGTAGCAAATAGCTCCATGAACAAATATCTCTATTTCTAAATCTGTGTTATTTTTTATTTCTTTTATTTCTTCTTTATTTAGCTCTCTTGCAAGTATAACTCTTTCTGCTCCGTTTTTCTTCCAAAAGTTGCTTGTATGGTAACTTGTAACATTTGCTTGTGTACTTATATGTATAGGTATTTCTGGCGCTAATGTTCTTGCCATTTCTACTATTCCGCCATCAGAAATAATTAGTGCATCTACTTTTGCTTTTTTCAATATATTTATTTGATTTTCTATTTCTTCGTACATATTGTCTCTTGCATATATATTTAATGCTGCATAAACTTTTTTGTTTATACTATGCGCATATTCAATTGTTTTTATTAGCTCATCATCATCTACTGTTACTCTTGAACGTAGTGATAAGTTAGATGTTCCCATATATACCGCATCTGCTCCATATTTAAAAGCTGTTTTTGCCTTTTCTAATGAGCCTGCTGGGGCTAATAATTCTGGCTTTTGCATAAAATTAAGTTCCTTTCTATTTTATTTATTTGTATATTAAGCAAATATATGTTATAATTATATATGAAATCTTTTATTAAGGAGGTGGGCTCTTGCCCAAATACCAACCCAAAATTACCCCGGAAAACACAGTACGGATTTCTGAAATTCCGGATTCTGTAAAAAGTGTTTCCGTCTGGTTGAGTTTATCTCAATTAGAAGAAATCGATACTCTCTTTTATTTGAGTCACAAAATAATTTATATTGTTGAGGATTACTCAACATCAGGATGCTTGCATCCTTTGCGTGACAACAAAAAGAGATTTAAGGTGATTGTTAGTCTGGGTAAGTAATATCACAGTATAGAGGTAGTTCTTTACTGAATTACCTCTTTTACTTTGCTTATTGCTAGTCCATCTCCAACTTCTAAAATTTTAGTTTCTAATTTTTTGTTTTCTGTTACTTCTTTTATGTATTCTCTTAAATGTGTTACAGCGGTCCTTTGTTTATGTTTGTTATAATCACTCATAACATATCCTTTGTACAATATATTGTCTGCTAGTATTATACTGTTTTTATGAGAAAGTCTTATCGCTTCTTTTAGGAAAGCTGGATATTTTCCTTTTGCTGCATCAATAAATATTATATCATATTTTTCATTAAATGTTGGTAGTATTTCTACTGCATTTCCAATAAATACATTTATTGTATTTGTTAAATTCATTTCTTTTATATTTCTAATTGCTTCATTTGCTCTTTCTTCGTCTAGTTCTATTGTATCTATTAATATAGACGAGGAATCCTCGTCTATACAATTTTCTAATAATATTGTTGCAAAACAAATAGAAGAATAGCCTGTTGCTGTTCCTATTTCTAAAATTCTAGCAGGCTTTTCTTTTATTAGTATTTCTTTTATCACTTCTAATGTATCATCCATTATGATTGGAATATGCTCTTCTAAAGATTTTTTCTTTATACTTTCTATACTCAATTATCTTTCTTCCCCTTCTGTTTCTTTTTCTTCTTCTTTTTCTTTATTTGTATCTCTAAAATATTTGTTTAATAAAATGTTTCTAATCGTTCTTTTCACTGCATCATTTTTTAACTCTTGATACATTTTTTCTAATCCTTTACTGTTTAATACTTTATCTATAGCTAAATATGGTGAAATTCCTTTTTCAATTTCCTTATCTACAAAGTTCTTTACTGGATTATAACACTTTCTAACCTTTTCCTCAAAGGCTCTTTGGTCAGAGTATTTATTAAGTGCCCAGTCAACTCTTCTTAATTGTTTACGATAATCTTCTCCCATATAACAAACCTCTCAATCAATTATTTTCTTGCAGCTCTTTCTCTATCTTTGTTGTTTAATATTTTTTTTCTTAATCTTATACTCTTTGGTGTTACTTCAACTAATTCATCATCTTGAATAAATTCTATTGCTTTTTCTAAACTCATTTGTATTGGTGGTACTAGCCTTAATGCATCATCAGATCCAGAAGCTCTTGTATTTGTCAAATGTTTCTCTTTACATACATTGACTGCTAAATCTTCTCCTCTTGAATTTAATCCTACTATCATTCCTTCATACACTTCTGTACCAGGTCCTATAAATAAATCTCCTTTATCTTGTGCATTATATAATCCATATGTTATAGCTTTTCCTGCTTCAAATGCAACTATAGTTCCTCTTGTTCTTGCTACAACATCTCCTTTATATGGCTCATAACATTCAAATATATGGTTCATTGTTCCTTCGCCTTTTGTATCTGTTAAAAATTCTGTTCTATAACCAATTAATCCTCTTGCAGGTATTTTAAATTCTATTTTTGTATGTCCATCTTCAGCAGGTTCCATATTTACCATTTCTGCTTTTCTTCTTCCTAGTTTTTCTATAACATTTCCTATGCAGTCATCTGGAACATTTACTACAAGTCTTTCTATTGGTTCACATTTTTCTCCATTTATTTCTTTAAATATAACTTTTGGACGAGATACTAATAATTCAAAGCCTTCTCTTCTCATTGTTTCTATTAATACAGATAAATGTAATTCTCCACGTCCGGCAACTTCAAATGAGTCTGGTGAAGCTGTTTCTTTTACTCTTAAAGATACGTTTCTTTCTAGTTCTTTAAATAATCTATCTCTTATATGTCTTGATGTTACAAATTCTCCCTCTCTACCTGCAAATGGTCCATTATTAACAGAGAATGTCATTGTAACTGTTGGCTCGTCTATATCTACAAAGTCTATTTTTTCTGGGTTGTTTATATCGCAAATTGTTTCTCCTATATTTATATCTGTTATACCAGAAATTTCTACTATATCTCCAGCTTTTGCTTCTGGAACTTCAACTTTCTTTAATCCCATATAAGTAGAAACTTTAACTACTTTTGCGTTTTCGTTTTTATCTTTTTTGCATACTACTACTGGCATTCCTTCTTTTATAATGCCACGTTCAACTCTTCCTACTGCAATTCTTCCAACATAATCATCATAATCTATATTTGATACTAGCATTTGCATTGGTCCATTTTCATCACATTTTGGTGGTTCTATTGTATTTACTATTGTTTCAAATACACATTTCATATTGTCTGATTCATCATCTAAATTCATTTTAGCATACCCATCTCTTGCAGAAGCATATATTACAGGGAAATCTAATTGCTCATCATTTGCTCCCAATTCAATAAATAGTTCTAGAACTTCGTCTACTACTTTTAAAGGTCTTGCTCCTGGTCTATCTATTTTGTTTATTACAACAATTGGTTTTAAGTTTAAAGCTAGTGACTTTTTCAAAACTTCTCTTGTTTGTGGCATTGCTCCTTCAAATGCATCTACTAATAAAAGTACTCCATCTACCATTTTAAGAACACGTTCAACTTCTCCTCCAAAGTCAGCATGTCCAGGTGTATCTACTATATTTATTTTTATATCGTTATACATAACAGATGTATTTTTAGCGAGTATTGTAATTCCTCTTTCTTTTTCTAGGTCATTTGAATCCATTACTCTTTCTTGTACTTGTTCGTTTGCTCTAAAAGTTCCACTTTGTCTTAAAAGTGCATCTACTAATGTAGTTTTTCCATGGTCTACGTGTGCGATTATTGCTACATTTCTAATCTTTTCATTACTCATTATATGTCCCCTTCTCTCATTATTTTACAACTAACAATTTATTATACATTATTTTTTAGTTAAAAGTCAATACATGTAAGGTGGTTCTAGTGAAAAATTTGATTTTTTTGTAGAAATATGATAAAATAATATTGCTACAAGCATTATTTGAGGGGGTTAAACTTTTTAATTTTAAAATACAGAAAGGAACTAATAGCATGAAAAAGAAAAAGTTTATCCGAATTCTTTTTAGTTTGATTATGATTGGTACAATTATAGCACTTTCAGTGCTCTTGTGTCAGACTAAAAGTAAGCTTAAGGAAGCCGAAGCAAAGATAGACAATATGTCATTTGTTGTAGGACAAGTCGTGGAAAGTTCGTCAGGAGGAACTGTTACAGGTTCTCTCAAGACATGGGTGTATTATACAGATGACTCGTTCATCAATGCACCTAAGATGGGCAAGTCTGTCAGCTTGATATTCTGTGAGCTGCATAAGGCAGATTTGATTACCTCATTTTCGAACGACCTTTTTAAGGTCAAATACTCAAAAAAAGTGAGCGTTAAATCTGGAACCACAAGCGAGCAAACTTATTACATGGTAGGTGGATATTATATAGCCCCTGCTTCTGTTGAAAAAAGCTAACACCTTTTCCCCCTCAAACGGCCCCTGTTACGCAAGTAACACTAAGGGGCCAATTCTTTTATATAAAAGAAAAACCCTGAGTTGTTAGCTCAGGGTCTTCTAAGGCTCTTCTTTGGGGTTATTTTTTTGTTTATTCTACATTAACCTTTATACTCGTTTTGAATGCGAGTGTGTTTTCCTCCTCACCGATATCACTTACATAGCCAACATTCAGCCAGAAATCAGTATTGCCATTCGGAGCGATACGCACCTCGTAGAGGCCTTTTCCCAAATAATCTACTCCTTCGACCTTAGCTGAAGTTTCTCCTACATGTCTGGTTTTATTTACGCTTGTGGTATATGCCTTCAAATCCTTCATATCGGACTTGAGATACAACACCACAGTGTCATTGTTGAGCTTATAAACGGTTATTCTGCTGGAGTTTCTACCCCAGTAGGACAGAGTACTTTTTCCTGTTCTGGGTTCCCATACGGAAACGCAAGACGGGTAGGAGGGGTTGCTTTTTCTCATCGTCGGGGCCATTTTTTTCTGCACTGTCGTGAAACTAATGGCAAAGGCCATCAGTACCAAGACGCAAATGGATATTACAGCCGTAGTAAGAGCTTTTGTTGTACTTTTCATAATAATTTAGACCTTCCTTTTCTTTATGTGTTATCTTCAAAAGCCATATTAGTGAAGAGCCTTTATTTATTGGTTCAAACTGTCAAACCAACATAAAATATAACTTCTGTACCTATATTATAGCACATTATGTAAATTTTTGCAAATTTAGCTAGTTTTATATTCTCTCATCCCTTAATTTTACTATTGTTTTCATTAATTCTTCTGTTAGTTTATCCATTACCTCTTTGTTATTTACTTCATCTTTATATTTGCTATAGTAAATTGGTTTACCTATATTTACTTTTACTTTTCTAAATGGTTTAAAGTTGCCCTGTACTCCTACTGGTACAATTGGAACATTTGCTCTTATAGCAAGTTTTATTGCTCCATCCTTTGGTTTTACACCTTTTGCCATACCATTTCTAGTTCCTTCTGGGAATATCATTAATAATTCATTGTTTTTTAATATTTTTAAGGAAACTTTTATACTTTCCATAGATTTGTTGTTTGCTTTTACTGGATATATTCCATACAAATCTGCTAAGAATTTAAAAAACTTATTTCTAAAAAGTTCTTCTTTTGCAAGTGTTTTTATATGTCTTTTGTTCATTGAAATTATTAGTGTAGAGTCTAATGCATGGACATGGTTTGGACATACTATTGCAGCTGTATCCTTTGGCATGTTTTCTCTTCCTACTACTTTTGGCCTATATACAAGTATCATTAAGCCCTTATATATTTTTTTTATTAAAAGTCCTAAAAATTTTTTCATTGTGTTCTCCTTATTAGATAAATTACAATCTGCTGTTTTTGTTTTTAATTATTTCTATAATTTTTTCTACCACTTCTTCTATTGTTAGTTTTGTTGTGTCTATTACTATACTATCTTTTGCTTTTTTTAATGCTCCTATTTCTTTTGCTTTGTCATTTTCATCTCTTTTTCTTATATTTTCTATTACTTCTTCGTATGTCATATTTATATTTTTTTCTTGATTTTCTTTATACCTTCTTTTTGCTCTTTCTTCTATTGAAGCATCTAAATATATTTTTACGTCAGCATTTGGAAATACATAAGTACAAATATCTCTTCCTTCCATAATTACATCTTTTCCTTCTGCTAGCTTTCTTTGTAGATTTACCATTTCAAATCTCACTTCTTTTATAGAAGATATTTGAGATACTATTTTTGTTACTTCTTTAGAACGAATTTCTTTTGTAACTTCTTTTCCATTTAAAAATATCTTATCTCCTTCTGGTAATGGTTTTATATCAATTGTTATTGTTTTCGCTATTTCTATTATTTTCTCTTTATCTTCTAATGGAACTCCTTGATTAATAGTTTCTAGTGCTACACATCTATATGTACTTCCTGTGTCTATATTAATTAGTGCTAATCTGTTTGCTACTTGTTTTGTTACTGTTCCTTTACCGCTACCTGCTGGTCCATCTATTCCTACTATAAAACTCATATTTTATTCTCCTTTTTTCTGATGCACGCTGTGCATCCCTACATTGTTTTAAGTTTGTTTTTATTTACTCTTATTGTTGATTGTTTTCTGGTACGTGTATTCCTTTTGCTATAATATCTATATTTTCTACATTCATTGCAGTTAAATTTTCTATTTCTCTTTTGCATTTTTTCTTAAATTCTTTTAATGTATTTACTATATTGAATCCATATTCTACTACTACCTCTATATATATAGATACCCCTTCATTCTCGCCTATTTTGTCTATTCTAACTCTACTTGCTTTATATAATCCTTCTGTTTTCATAATTAAATATTCTATTATTTGTCTAAATACAGTATCTGATATTACAAATTTACCTAAATAACTAAATGTTGGCCTAATTATTGATTTCTCTGATATGTATGGTTTTGCATCTTTTCCTTTTGATTTAAATATTTGAAGTGGATCTAATATAAAACCAGAAAAATCCTTTTTTATTTCAAATGTAGGTACTGGAATTACATGTTTTCCTTGTGTTTGCCTAATTCTTTTAGCTTCCTGCATTTCTTCTTCTGTTGCTACATCTGATATATATATTGTTTCTGTAAGTTCTGGTAACCCTAAATTTTCTCTTATTTTTTTTATCATATTATCAGAAGTTCCTAAAATTAATATGCTCTCTGGTCTATATTTTCTAAAAGCTTTTTTTATTTCATCTGCTTCATCTTGATTATTAAATAATGCTTTTTTTACTGTTTCTATTTTTGTTGCAGCCTTTTTAGCAGAAACTCCTGCAATAACCTCATTTTCTTTTATTAAAAGCCCATCATCTATAATGTAGCTTATTCCTCTTTCATTCGCTACCATCTGTGCTCTGTAACTTTTACCAGTTCCAGAAGGTCCCACAAATGCATACGTTTTTATTTTACTTTCAATTAGTTTATCTATTATCATATAATTCACTCCATGGATAGAATTATATCATTTTAGTTTTATTTTGTCACTATTTAGTTAGATAGATTTTATATAAAAAAAACAAAAGGGGCTGTCCCCTTTTGTCCGTTTTGTCAGTTTTTTATTTAATATATAGCATTAAACGATAACCTGTGTATACGTCTGCAGTGCTCTCTTCTTTAGAATTTTTTGACACCATTTTAGGATATGAGCTTATATTTGGAAATGGACGTGAGTTGTAACTGTCTCCTCTACTTATTTTTTCATTATTACTTTCTGCTTCTGTTGTCCATTCTTGTAAGTTTCCTGCCAAATCGTATATATTATTCTTAGAATAAACTTCGCTACTTCCTGTTGTTCTCATTATTCCCTGTGTCTCATTAGTTGATCTATAATTTCCCCAACTCGTACTATCAAAAAACACATCATTCCAAGTCATAGTATTTGATTTAATAAACCATGTTACTATACTATTCCATGCAGCCCCACTTGGTAATGTTGATTTTATTCCATATTCATCACTGTTATATTTTGCTTCTGCTCCTGTTTTTGCATTAGTATATGAAATATTATTTTTTGGAGTATTTTCTTTTTTTACTGTTCCGTCTTCACCTACTTCGTATCTTCCTATATAAAATCCTCCATATTTTAAGACATTTACTTCTTCTGGAGTTGTATCTTCTGTATCGTAAATTGCCGTTGATGTAGATTGAAGCCAGTCTTTTAAGGCTTCTATTTTAAATTCAAAAGTTTCTCCTTTATTTGTTGCATAATAATCAGCTAATCCTTCTAATCCCCCATTTTTTGATGCAAAAAGCTCCAATAGCTGTATTATGCTACTAATTCTCACATATTGCGACCTTGTTACATAAAGCTCTTCTTCTTTTGTTCCGTCCGCATATTCTACTGCCACTTCATAAATACTATTTTTTGCATCTATTGTTTTTTCGAAACGTGTTTTTCCTTGAACGTCTATTTCTTCTTTATAGCCTTCAATATCCATTATTGTTACTTTTGAAATTTGTTTTTCTCCATCTACTACTATTTTTAATTTTGGATTTGCTTGTACAGGAACCCAAACAAATTGATTTCCATTATTTCCATTTTCATTGTTCTCGTCTTGTTGGTTATCGCTTATTACAACACCTGTATTTTTTGTTCCTGTTACATAATAAAATCCCTTTGGAATCGGTACACCTTCTTTTACTTCTTTAATATTTCCCCCTCCATTAATTGTTGGAGTCTCTCCTATTTCTTGTATAGTAATTCCGTTTAAAATTAATTCTATATAATCTATTGTTCCTTCTTCATTCTTACTAACAAATTTCCATTTTGCATCAGTTCCTTTGTATACAAAAGATATATAAAAATAGTAACCATCTTCTTCTTCTGCAAAACCAGATTCTCCTATGCTTGAGTTTGGATTCTCATTATTTTCCCCAAGAATTCTTATTTCAGTTTGTTTCATTATAATTGCATCAATGTTCTCTTCACCATTATAATACTTATCTGGATTTGCATATAAGTCTGCATTAAATTCTGCTGTTAATGCATTTAGTTCTTCTAATACTGATTGTTTTTGTGTGTCTTTGCTTGCTTTTCTTGTACTTTCAAATAGTCCTCCATTTATTGCTGTAGTTACCGTTACTGTAACTAATATTAACATTACGATTATTGTAATTACTAGTGCAATTAGGGTTATACCCTTGTCTTGTTTATTATATTTTTTTAAATTTATTTTCATATATCTACTCCTTTGTATCCCAAACTCATATATCTATTATGAGTTTGAGAATAAAATTTTTATAATTATATTTCTATTTTATTTTTAAAAAATCGTTATGAAATTTTCTCTATAATCGACAAGCAATGGACATATAATAGACAAACTTTTTTATAATGTTAAATCATCATCCGCTTTCTGTTTTAAATCCATTTTTTTCTGCATTTGCTCTTGTTTCTCTTGGCTTGACATTCTTTGTATAGTCGGTAGATTCCTATATTTACCATTACCTGAAAGCCAATCTATAAATTGCTTTTTTGAGTCATTCGAATCAAGTGTTTTCTTCTCACTTGGCGATGGTAGAATGTTTAATTGTTTGTTTACAAATTTTTCAATATAAGGCATATTCATTAAAAAACTATTTTCTTGTAGAAATCGTGCTATTTTTTGTTTAAAAGATAAATTAGAATCATTAATTTGTTCTTCATTAACTGGAGGTTCAAAGGTAGGAATATTATCATTTACTGTAAATTTTTCTGAACTGTTTGTTGAATCTGGTCTTATTATTTCTCCAAATTCATTTATTCTATATCCCTCTGGCATATTATTTTCTGTTCCTTTTATTTCATCTTCAGGTTGACTTCTATTTTTTTGTTCACTTATTGTTTTATTCATGCTTTGTGTTATCTTTTTTATATCTTCAGGTGTTAGAGGTCCTATATCATATTCTTGTAAAGCTTGATTAAATACTAAATTAAACCTTCCAACAAAAGCATCTTTTTGTTCTTGAGTTATACATTTATTACTTTGTAATATATACATTTTATTATTTACCATATCTGCCATTCTTAATAACTGCTCTTTTAATTTATTCTTATCTACAACATGATTATCACTATTCTGCAATGCTTTTATTTCTCCATCTAAGAAAGTACACATTTCTCTATAACTTCCATTTTCAGAATATTTATCAAACTGTTCTTCTAAATGTTTTCCGTGTCCAGCCATTGCATACAAATAATCATTAGTTGGGACTGTATCAATTACTTCTCCTGTTTCCTGATTTATCATTTCAACTTGTCTATCTATTAATCCACTATCACTATGAATCATTTTATCATAACTTTGTCTAGAAAAATTATTATCCATTGCAACAACCATTAACCTAGCTATAGTAGATAAGGAATCATAGTCTGTTTTTTGATATCTATTATTAGTATATATAATATCATCCGCAGAATTTATTTGAGGATTTGTCTCTCTACATTCTACTGAGGTTGTCATAGCCATTTCACAAATCAAGTCTGCTCCACATTCATTAAAAAAGTTTCCATATTCACTATTTGTATTAAAATCAAATATTTGAGCACCGCCTAGTTCACTTTTATCAGAATTTCCAGTTATTTCATTTTCTATAGTTTCTTTATCTGGTTTCCCAATAAAATGTGCTAGTTCGTGTACCATCATGTGCCAAGAATACGCTATTTTATCTCCTTCGTGTTTTATATAAAAAATTCTTGATTTATCTATATCATCTGTTTCTTTAGCATATACCATTCCTTTTATTGGACTATTACTATCTTCTACTGTTTGTACATCTATTAATTGTTCTCTTATTTTTTTATTTATTCTATCTTGATTTTCTTTTGAAAACAAAGTCATTAGCATTGCTATCCCAAAATCAAATCTAGTACTTTCATAATTATTAAAATTATTAGTAAATGATTGATTATTTTCCATATTACAATACTCCATTTTTATTTAAATGCTTAATTTCTATTATTTTATAATTATACCACTTCTAAATTTAATACTCAACAAAATATATACTTCTTTTTAAATGTTCTTAACTTCTTTAAGTAATACACATGTAATATACAAAAAAGGCTATATTGCTTGAAATATGGCCTTTCTATTTATCATTGTTATTATCAATGCTATTAATGTTATACCTTTTTGTTTTTTCATTTTTTCCTCCTATGTAATTAAATAATTTTTTTCTTATTTAGTATTCTCATAATTTTTAAAAATTATCCGGGCATAAAAAATACGCCATATTTACTGTATATTTCTTCCGTGAGAAAAATACATAAATATAACGTATTTATATTTATTTTTTTATTGTTTATTAAATTATCGTATAAGTCCATAATGTTTAATTCTTTTATCATTCGTGTTTGTGTTCTCCTTCTTTTTTAGCAGTTTCTCTGAAGTGCGGGTCGCCTAGGACAGCATCCCTACATTTTTTAGGCAGGCACATGGTCTGCCCCTACATGTATATTTTATATATTATTTTAATTCATGTCAACACAAAATAAATATTTTTTTAGTTGTTAGACAATTCATTTACTTTTACGCTTCTTGTGTGTTCAATTTTTGTCCATGTTGTGTCTGGTTTAATTAATGCTTTTATATTTATTAATATCCAAGAACCTAAGAATAATGGATAGCATAATATTCCTTTTAGCATTGGCTTAATTGGTCTTTTATCTAGCCACATTATTAGTATCGCTGTAAGTGGTGGTAAAAGGAATGTTGCTCCTATATATCTTGCATAATTCCATATTAATGCTGCTGTTGTCATTCCATTTCCAGCATATATTACAAAGTTTACTACTAATAGCCCTAATGTTATTATAAGCATTGGCATTCCCATTAAATATAGGAATCCGTCAAAATTCATTAATGTTTTATGCTCTTTAACACCTTTTGCTAAATCTTTTAAATAATATTTAACACATTGAATATGTCCTACTGACCATCTCATTCTTTGTGTCCATGATTGTTTGTATTCTAATGGTTGTTCATCATATACTATTGCATCTGTTGCCCAACCTAATTTTCTACCTTCTGCTATGTTTATTAAAGAAAACTCTATATCCTCTGTTAATGTTTTTGTATTCCATCCTTTTTCTTTAATTAAATCATATTTTACCATAAATCCTGTACCATTTAATAGTGGTGATAGTCCTAGGTTATATCTTGCTAAATGATAAAATCTGTGCATTGTCCAATAAAATAATGCATATCCTGCTGATACCCAAGAATCTGTTGGATTCTTTATATCTCTATATCCTTGAACCACTTCTTCACCTTGGCAAAGTTTTTTGTTCATAGCTGTAAAGAAATCTGGCATTACAACGTTATCTGCATCGAATACGCACATAGCATCATAATCTGCCCCTTGCTCATTCATTTTATTTAAAAACCATTGCATTGCATAGCCTTTTGTTTTCTTTTCGCTGTCAAATCTTTCATAAACTATTGCTCCTGCATCTCTTGCAATTTGAGCTGTATTGTCTGTACAGTTATCTGCTATAACATATATATCCAAAAGTTCTTTTGGATAATTTTGATTTTTTAAACTTTCTATCAAATTTCCTACTACTGCTGCTTCGTTGTGTGCTGGAACTAAAGCCATGAATTTATGATTTTTATTAACTAATAATGGTTTATCTTTTAATTTTACTAATGAACATGCACTAATTACTATATTATATAGCCAAAATATTGTTATAATCCAAACTAATGCTTGTTGCAATATATATAAATATTCCATTTTTACCCTCTCTTTGTTTTTATAGTTTTAAAAGATGGCCTAATTTTGATATCAAAGTTATACTCTGTACTATCATAATATTATTATGCCACCTTTTATATTATACTATTATTATAAAATTTTTGCAAGTTTTTAATAAAATCTTAATAAATTATTCTTCTGTCGATTCTTCATCTATTCCTAATCCTTTTTTTGTTAAGCTAATTTTTCCTTGGTTGTCTATATCTAATACTTTTACTAAGAATTTGTCTCCTTCTTTTAGTACATCTTCTACTTTTTCTATTCTTTTTTCTGATATTTTAGAAATATGAAGTAGTCCTTCTCTTCCTCCACCAAGGTCCATAAATGCTCCAAATGGCATTATTTTTGTAACTGTTCCTTCATAAATTTCTCCAACTTCTATTTCTCTTACTATATCTTCAATCATTTTTTGTGCTTGTTTTGCTTTTTCTGAATCTTGTGTATAAATAAATACTTTTCCGTCTTCTTCTATGTCTATTTTTACACCTGTCTCATCAATTATTTTATTAATTGTTTCTCCACCTTTTCCAATTACGTCTTTTATTTTGTCTGTTTTTATTGTCATAGTTGTAATTTTTGGTGCGTATTTTGATAATTCTTTTCTAGGTTCAGCTATTTGTGGTGCCATTATTTCATCCAATATATATTGTCTTGCTTTTTTTGTTCTTGCAAAAGCTTCTTCTATTATTTTGTATGTTAATCCATCAACTTTTATATCAACTTGAATTGCTGTTATTCCGTTTTTTGTTCCTCCAACTTTAAAGTCCATGTCTCCAAAGAAATCTTCTAATCCTTGGATATCTGTAAGCATTACATAATCATCTGGATCTTCTGGATTTGATACAAGTCCTGTTGAAATTCCTGCTACTGGGTTTTTAATTGGAACTCCTGCATCCATTAATGCAAGTGTGCTTCCGCAAATACTTGCTTGTGATGTAGAACCATTTGAAGATAATACTTCTGATACAACTCTTATTGTGTATGGGAATTCTTCTTCTGATGGTATTACTGGAACTAATGCTCTTTCTGCTAAAGCTCCATGTCCTATTTCTCTTCTACCAGGTCCACGTGAAGGTCTAGCTTCTCCAACACTGTATGAAGGGAAATTATATTGATGAATGTATCTTTTTGTTTCTTCTTCATCTAATCCATCTAATATTTGTTCTTCGTTTTTCATTCCTAATGTTGCTACTGATAATACTTGTGTTTGTCCTCTTGTAAATAGTCCGCTTCCATGTACTCTTGGAAGTAAACCTACTTCGCATGAAAGTGGTCTTATTTCGTCTATTGCTCTTCCGTCTGGTCTTTTATGCTCTTCAAAAATCATTTTTCTTACTGATTTTTTCTCTAATTTATATAAACTATCAGCTATATCTTGTTTTACTTCTTCTGCTCTTTCTTCTCCATATTTTTCTATGAAGTAGTTTGTTACATCTTCTGATAATTTTTCCATGTTCTTATCACGAACTTCTTTTTCTAAAGCTTGTACATCATTATACATTCTTTCTTCGAAGTTTGCTTCTATTTCTTCGTATATATCATGGTCTACTTCAAAAGATTTGTATTCCATTTTAGGTTTTCCAATATCTGCTTTTATGTCTGAAATAAATTTACATACTTTTTTAATTTCTTCATGTCCTGTTTTTATTGCTTCTAGCATTTTGTCATCTGGTAATTCTTTTGCTCCAGCTTCTATCATTGCTATTTTTTCTATTGTTCCTGCAACTGTTAAGTCTAATTCTGTTTTTGCTCTTTCTTCTAGTGTTGGGTTTATAACAAATTTACCATCTACATAGCCTACTTTTACTGCTGCTGTTGGCCCTCCAAATGGTATATCTGATATAGAAAGTGCTGCTGATGTTCCTATCATTGCACAAACTTCTGGTGAGTTGTCTGGTTCTACTGATAATACTGTTGCAACTACTACAACGTCATTTCTAAAATCTTTTGGGAATAAAGGTCTTATTGGTCTATCTATTGCTCTAGATACTAAAATTGCCTTATCTGCTGCCTTTCCTTCTCTTCTTGTAAATCCTCCTGGGATTTTTCCTACTGCATACATTTTCTCTTCATAGTCAACTGATAATGGGAAAAAGTCTATTCCATCTCTTGGTTCTTTTGATGCTGTAACGTTTACCATTACAACTGTTTCTCCATATCTTACTACTACATCTGCATTTGCTAATCCTGCAAATTTTCCTGTTTCTATTGTTAGTGGTCTTCCTGCAAGTTCCATTGAATATGTTTTAAACATAATTCTTCCTCCTTTTAATTTGTTTAAATTTATATAAGAAGATAATTTTTCTATGAATGTAACCTCTAAAATATGTTTATTATTTAAACACATTTTACAAGCTACTCTTCATATATAATTATCTTTTCTTATCTTGTTTGATTTTGTTCGAGTCGCCGAGGGCGACGACTCCCTACAATGTTTAATTTTAGCAATTAAGGGCGGAAAGTATCCATCCGCCCTTAAAATAAATTATTTTCTTAAATTTAATTGTTTAACTATTTCTCTGTATCTAGGCAAATCTTTTTTTGCTAAATAGTTAAGTAAATTTCTTCTTTTACCTATCATTTTGAAAAGACCTCTTCTTGAATGATTGTCTTTTTTGTGAACTTTTAAATGTTCTGTTAATTCATTAATTCTTTCTGTTAAAAGAGCTATTTGAACTTCTGATGATCCTGTATCATTTTCATCTCTTTTGAAAGTATTAATAATTTCTTGTTTTCTTTCCTTTGTCATTGTTTTCCCTCCTATTTTACTTAATGTGCCTTAAACTGAACTTAAAGTCGGATATTCTTTTAGTTAAGTATAAGGTAAATGCTTTTTTACAAGCATATCTATTCTACTATATTTATAAAAGTTTTGCAAGAGTTTTTACAAATTCTTTTTTCACTTTTATATTTAGTCTCCTAATATGTATTCTTCGTTTTGAGTTTTTCTTACTTTTTTATTCTTTATCAAATATGTTTTTAGTGCATCTAGCATTTCTTCTGGATCCATGCCTAATTTTTCGCTAGTTTTTGCTATAGCTTCTTCTCTACTAAATCCATTGTCTATATAAATTTTTAATGCTTCGACACATAATTCTTCTGGCTGTTTCGTTTGTTTTTTCTCTTCATCTAATATTATGTCTTCTACCTGTTTTTGTACATCATTTTGTTCATCATGTTCAGTATATCTTCCTTTTAAGTTAAGAATAAGCTCTCCTTTTTTTCCATCTTTACTTGTTGCATCCTTATAAATAGGCATCGTTCTTTTTACTCTTTTTATTTCACTAATACATCTGATTTTTATACTCATAAATATTTGTCTTTTTATAATTCTTTCAGCCTTTTCAAAATCATCCCCATAATTTTTTTCTATATCTCCACGTTTTTCTAATATGTAAATAACAGTTTGCATAGCAAAATCTTCTACTTTTGTAGTAGTGTGATAATCTTTACATAAAATTTTACTAAATTTATGTGCGTATTTTAAAATTGCTTTTGCATGATTCTCTGCAAATTTTTTTGTACATTTTGTTTTTCCAAGCCATATCTTTCCTTTTTCATCTAAAAGTTCTTTATACTCACACAAATTTTTCCTTCTATCTTTACAGCACAAGTGTGCAATTAGTTCATCAACTTCTACATTGTATTTTTTTGCAACTTCTTCTAGCTCATCTTTAGAATAGTATCTTGATTCTTTTAACTCATATTTTATTCTTTCTATTTCACTTTGTTTTTTTTGAATTCTAGCTCTATTTCTATTATATTTCATTGTAGTATAATTAGCATACCTTATTCCTAAAACTTTAGCAAACTCTTCTTCTGTTAACTTTTCTTTGTATGGTTCATACATTTCTAAAAACTGATAATAGTTTATTGGTTCTCCAGATATTAAATCTCTATCTATTTTTTCCTTTATTCTCTTAATTTCTTCTGGTTTTCTTTCTTTTAACACCTTTGCTCTTTTATTTTTGGTTTTTATACTGTAGTAACTATTATAAGTTATTCCAATTATTTCTGCAAATTCTATTTCTTTTACTAGTTCTCTATATGGATTATATAATCTTAGAAATTCTTTATAATCTACAGATTGTCCCGCTTCTATTTCTTTTAAAACTTCATCTTGTATACATTTTTTATCTTTTCCTATTATTTTTCCTTTTCCCGCCATAATTTTAGCTCTTGCTGTTTCTAAATTTTTTATTCTTTCATATCCACCGTAACTCATTCCTAAAATTTGAGCAAATTCTATTTCTGAAATTCTACTTTTATATTCCTCATACAGTTCCAAGAACTCTTTATAATCTATATATTTACTGTATTCTATTTTCTTTGTCATTTCCAATTTAATAACATCTTGTTCAGCTTTTCCTCTATTGCTTAATACTCTGGCTCTTTTTCCTCTTTCATTTCTTATAGATTTGTATCTACGCTCACTAATCTCTAGCATTTCTGCGAAATGAATCTCGCTCATAACTGCTTCATATGGCTCGTATATTTCTAAGAATTTATCATAATCAATAGATTCACTAATTTTTATTAAATTACTTTTTAATAACTCTTCAATTATTTCTTCCATATAGTTTTAGAATCTCCTAACTTTTTAATTTTAACATACTTTACATAATTAATCAATACATCCGTTTTTCCTCCACAAAAGAATAGAAAAAGAAGTACTAAAATATATTTTAGTACTTCTTTTATAACTTGTTATTTTATTCTGTTACTGCTGTGTTAGTAGTTATTTGGTTCTTGTTTGTTTCAGGTTCATTTTTTTCTATTTCTGCCTCTTTTTTCTCATCTTGTTCTACTAATGTTTGTAATTGTTCTATTAACTGTTGAAGTTTTGACATATCTTTTCCTATCATTTCCCAGTTGTTACTTTTATTTGATTCCTCTAGGTTTTTGTTTGCATTTATTATTTGTTTAATAAGCTCATCTTTATTCTCTGCTTCCACTTCTATACTTATTGCTTCTTGTGATAGTAAATTTGTAATGGCCTCTTCTATGTTATTTCCTATTGCAACTTTATTTCCTGATGCAACTACAACTTTCTTTAGTTGTGGAACTTGTGATTTATCATTTAGCATTATTTGATATATAGGTTCAACATATAGAAGTGTATTATTTATTGGAACTATTATAATATTTTTTTGTATTTTTGTTCCAGTTACATTTAATGAGTTTAATTCATTTAATATTTTTTCATCTTGTTCTACTAGTGAGTCTAGTTGAATTGTTCCAAGTATTGAACTTCCTGTTTTAAATTTATATAATGTTAATTTTTTGTTGTTTTGGCTATCGCATGTTGCCACTAAGTATGATGTTATATTTTGTTTTTCTTCTATTGTGTATGGTAGTACTAATCCTAGTTGTGCTGAATTATTATTTGTTAGTTTAACCATTGTGTAATATGGTTCTATATCTGTTCCTGTTGCAGCACTAGTTGTTCTGCTAGTATTTTCTTTTGCTACATCCCATACGTCATCTGCTCTATATAATACTTCTGGTTGAACATTATGATATCTTTCTAATATTTTGGCTTGAATATTGTAAAGATATTTTGGATATACCATATGTTTTGAAATATCTTGTGGTATTTCTTCTCCATCTTTAAATAGTTCGGGATAAATATTGCTATATGCAATTGCTATCGGGTCAGATTTATCTGTTATATAAAAATCTGTTGTTCCATCATAAGCATCTATTATTACTTTTACAGAATTTCTAATATAATTTATTTTTTCTTTAAGTCCTCCATATTCTATAATTGTTTCTTGAGAATATGGATAATCATTTGATGTAGTATATGCATCTAATACCCATACCAGTTTGCCTTCATCTGTTACTACCATATATGGTTCTTCATCATATTTTAAATATGGCATTATTGTTTTTGCTCTTGTTATTATATTTCTTGTTGTTATTATTCTGCTTTCTTTTGTTACATTTCCTGAAAAAGCTATTCCAAGATTTTTTTCCTTTACTCCTAGTATAATTCTATCTAAAAATCCTAGTTTTAATCCTGCTTTTCCTTCATATGTGTTTGTATTACTTGTTGTACTTGTTAGTGGATAATCATATTCTTGTTTATTCTTAGCATTTGTTACTATTGGCTCATTTGTTTGTAAACCAAAGTATATTCTAGGTTGTGTTATTTTTACTTTATTATCTTCTCCTTTAAAATCACTTTGAATATATTCTAAATTTCCGTTTTCATCCACTGAATTTGCAGAAGAAATAATTGCTCCATATCCGTGTGTATATTCATATGTTTTATTATTATACGTTCTAGTATCATTGCTTACAATTTCTCTTGGGCTAATATATACTAGTTTTTCTTTTCCATCTATATTATATATTTCTGGTTTTGTTGTAGTATAAGAATAGTAACCAGAGTTTGTTTGATATTGTTCTAGATTCTCTAATACATTATCTTCATTTAGTATATTTACATTGTTAATAACTTCTTGGTTTTTATTTACTTCATCTTTTGTTATTGTTCCGCTATTTTCTATTTCTATCTCATCTACATTTATACCATATGCACTTTTTGTAAATTCAATATTTTTTTCTATATATTTCTTTTCTTTATCTAGTTCATTGCTGTTTACATAAATTAGGTCAAATCCTAGCATTACTACAAATAAAATTACTAAGTATCCTGGTATTATACAAATCCATGTCATTATTCTTTTAAAGTTTTCTTTTTTGAAATTTATCATTGCCATTATTGCTGCTAAAAGTATTATACAAGCAAAAATTCTATAACCCCATGTTTTTATTGTTGCTTCTATTAATCCAGCTCCATAAAGGTTTGTCCCATCTGATAATGTTAAAAACTTGCTATTTACTATATCTTGTACTTTTACTAGTGTAATTGCTGCAAGTCCAAGCACTACTAATATTACGTTTACTCCTAATTGTTTTATAAATGTATTCTTTTTTAGTGTTGCTCTATCAATACCTTTTTCGAAATATTTGTTAAATACTATTATATAATAAACGGCTATATATATTGAATAAATAGCAAGAAGTGCTATAAAGTAAATTATTATTGTTTCTATAAATGGTTTTTGGAACATATAATAACCAACGTCCATATTAAATATTGGATCATTTACTCCAAACCAAGCCGTATTAAATGCAAGCATAACTTTTTCTGTAATAAAATTAGAGGAAATTAAGCTTATTATTACACTTAAAATTAAACTTATTGATTTGTTTGGAAGTTTTGGCATTTCTTTTTTATCATCATCAAAGAATTTTTTTAATCCTCTTTTTATAAATCTTGTGGTGATATATGTTGCAATATATAATATTGCAAAGTTTACTAATGCTACTCCAACTTTGTATTTTATATTTTGTTTAAATACTTCTACATATTGCTCTCCAATCTCTAAAGCTTGTAAGTATTCTCCTCTTACCGTTACTGCAATATAGATTGCTAATAATATTAAAAATACTATTACTAATATTACTCTTTTTTTGTTTTTTGTTTTTCCCATGATTTGCCTCCTTAATTTTATATTATTGCATTTACAAATTCTTCGGAATTAAATATTTCCATATCATCTATTTGTTCGCCAACACCTATAAATTTTACTGGTATCTTGTTTTCTGCAACTATTCCTATTACAACTCCGCCTTTTGCTGTTCCATCTAATTTTGTAAGAACTAACCCTGTTATATCTACTGTCTCTTTAAATGCTTTTACTTGTGATATTGCATTTTGTCCTGTTGTTGCATCTAAAACTAACAATACTTCTTTTTTGGCATCAGGTAATTCCTTATCTATTACTTTTTTTATTTTTAATAGCTCGTCCATTAAGTATTTTTTGTTATGAAGTCTTCCTGCTGTATCGCAAATTAAAACATCTGCATTGTCCTTTTTTAGTTCTTGTATTGCTTCGAATACTACAGAAGCAGGGTCTGTTCCTTCATCTCTTTTTACTATTTTAGAACCGCTTCTTTTTGCCCATATTTCCACTTGTTCAACTGCTGCTGCTCTAAATGTATCTGCTGCTGCTATAATTACACTTTTGCCCTCTTTTTTAATTCTATTTGCCATTTTTCCAATAGATGTTGTTTTCCCTACACCATTTACTCCTACTACTAGAATAACAGTAGGTTTTTTAGATAAGTCAAGTCCGTTTTCTTCTTCGTCTAGAATCTTTTTCATTTCTTCCCTTAATGCATTCTTTACGTCTTCTTCACTTTCTATTTTTTCTTTTTTTATTCTGTTTCTTAATCTTCCTATTATTTCTACAGATGTATCTACACCAATATCTGACATTATAAGTATTTCTTCTAGTTCTTCTAGTAACTCTTCATCTACTTTTCTAAAATTACTAAATACACTGTTTATTTTATCTCCAAATGAATTTCTTGTTTTTCCAAGTCCATTCTTTAATTTATCAAAAAATCCCATAATTTAAGCTCCTCTTCTCCTTTGTTAATTTTCCGCTAAATAGTATATCACACTTTTATAATCTTTGCAAAATTTTAGTTTGAAAGTTTATTATAACATCAAAAGCTATATAGTTCTTACTATATAGCTTTCATGTTCTATTCAATTATTATTCTATTATCTTTTATTTTATTCTTTATTTCTTCTGCTCTGTATGAATGTATTCTATATTCGTTTTTGTTATCAAATTTTATTATTACTGCTTTTGTATATTCCAAGTCAGAATATTCTTCTATGATAAGACTTGCTTTGCATTGTTTTAAAGTCTCAAATGTTGTCATAAATCCTATTCCACTACCGTCTGCTGATTTATGGGTTGTTATTCTCTTTAAGCCAAGGTTGGATAATGTTTCTATTTCAAATTCTATTCCTGTATCATAAAATTTTATTTGATAATTATTGTCTTCTTTATCTAGAACAACTTTAATTCTTCTATCTTTATTTTCACTACAGTTTATTGCAATAATTGCATCTCTTATATGGTCTGCAAGCATTGTTTCTAACTTGTTTTGCGGAATTTTTGTTTCCAAGATTTCGTTAATATCAAAATCTAGATTTAGTTTAAAGTCTATTTTGTCCTTTTCTGATTCTTGCTTCATATATTCTAACAAATTATCTATGCTGAAAATATTTGTTTTTGGAAGTTTAGTTTCTTTTATTACTGATGCTACTTCTTCTTTATATTCTTTTGATAGTTTCTTTATTGAAGATAATATATCTCCATACTCCTCTGCAAATTCTTCATTTGCTTGAAGCTTTGTACCTAACTTTGTTACTGCTTTTTCCATTGCTGAAATTCTATGACTGTATTTATGATTTATTTGTAAAACATCTGCTAATTCTGTTTGTAAATTTTTTATTTTCTCATCTTGCTGTTTAATTTGTTCTTGCTGAATTTCAACTGTTCTTTCTTTCATCTTTTCTTTATAGTATTTTGTGATACTTTTCTTGATCCAATATATCATTAGAATTCCTCCAAGAATTAAAATTGCTATCAAAATTTTAGAAGTTGTTCTACTATATCTACTTAACACAAGGCTTATTGCTATTATTATAGAACTAACCAAAATACCTATTTTACTTGTATTCTCTTTATTCATTGTCTCTTTTCCTTGTAAAAATGAAAATCCGTATTTAAATCTTTTTATTTTAAAGAATAAATATATTAATAAAAATTGAATAATTCCTATTGTTACATACTCTATTATAGTTTCAATTGTAATGTCAAAAAACATTAATTTATATATAATAAAATTTATAATTGTTGAAACAAACATTGCAATAAGAGAAAAAGAAACTGAAATTATATTGCTAACTAATCCATGCAAAATATTTGTATTAACTGTTAGTGAAATAGCAAGAGAATATAAAAAGTAACAAAATATAAATGCAATTAATATTTCTAACCTCTGTCTAAGAATCAAATATACTACTGCAAACAATATGTCCATCATTAATAGTAGGCATTTCTGCAATAATGTTATATTCCTATAATTATTTATTTTTATCATTGTATAATTGCTACATATATTTATAAAAAACATTTTTATTATCATTAAACAATTTTGCATTTTGTCTTCCTCATAAAACACTTTTCTTTTTATTATACTTCATCATTAAATCAAACACAATAAAAAGCAATGAATTTTATCATTGCTTTTTATTCTTACTTTTTTTCACTTTTTTTCATTTTAATACACTAAAATTTAAATATTTTTCTTATATAGTCAATAAGTTCATCTAACATGCTCACATCCCCCTTTCTATTAACATATTTTTTGTTTTTGGCTTCTATTTTGTTTCTATAGTTCTATGTTAATAAGAAAGGTCGCATACGCTTTCACTATTGAATTTTATATGTAACCTTTCTTTACTGTACAATGAAAAATGTTGTGCCTAGGGGCACAGGTAAAAGTCGATTTTCTTGTACAATAAAAAAATACTACTAAACTTTGTAATTTTTAGTAGTATTTTGGTTTAGAATATTTGATTAAATTTGAGTTATATTGATTTCTTGATTTTTTCAACATAGTAGTAAATTAATTCTGTTGGAGTTGGAACTCCTGTGTTATAATTTACCGCTGCTGTATAATATTTTTGTAAATCTTCTATTGAAGATTTTCTCCACGCATGTTCAATTGCTGTTTGAATTGAACGTCCTATTGTACTATTTCCTTTCTTATATACTTTTGCTAAATGTAAAAATACATTTTCTTTGTCTTTATCATTTTCTATTATATAAATAATTGCATCATGTATATACTTTCTTCCTATTAGGTGTGAACTAATTCCTATCAAATTTAGCTCTCTGTTAATTCTGTCTGAAAGTTTGTCTCTAAACTCACTTTCAGTTTCTGTGCTTATATTTTTGTTTAACTTTTCTGTTCTGTTTATTTTGCAAAGTAATAAAATATTTTCTATTATTAATTCTGGCGAATAGTCATCTTTTAGTTTGTGAAATATTAAATCTGCTCCATTGCTATGTGCATAAGCATATACCGTTTTCGAAGATATATTTGTTGTTATAACTATTACTGGTTTTATGTCTAAATCTAGTTCTTTTATTTGTTCTAATACTTGAAGTCCAGAGCCTTCACCATTGTTTAATTCTATATCTAGTATAATTGCATCTGGCACATAAGTTTTTATATCTTTAATTGCCTCCTTTGATGAATTTGCTATTTTTATTAATTTAACATCATCTCTTGTATCTGCATACTCCTTAATAATTTTACAGTCTTGTATGTCGTCTTCAACCAAAAGTATGTTTATTATTCCGTTTTTGCTCATAATGATACACCTCTTTGTACTTCAAGAAAAATATACCACACGTTACTCATTTTTTCTACTTGTTACTCAAATTTAATTGTCGTTTCGTATTTTTATTACTTCAGCAGTTATATTATATGATATATTTTTTGGTCAGCAACTCAAAAAAAGCTCTAATGCTATGTGTTACAAGTAGTTTGAATTTTTGCAACATTTTTATTTGCTTGTTATTTATTTCTATGCTAAAATAGTTTGTGCAAGGAGGATACTATGAGATTTTTAGTTCAAAGAGTTTCAGAAGCCAATGTTATGGTTGATAACAACATTACTGGTAAAATAGGAAAAGGTTATTTAGTTTTAATTGGAATTACTCACACAGATACTACTGATGATGCTGATTATTTAATTAACAAATTATTAAATTTAAGAGTTTTTTGTGATGAAAATGATAAAATGAATTTAAATATTAATCAAGTTAATGGTGAACTTTTACTTGTTTCACAATTCACTTTATATGCTAATACTTCTCATGGAAACAGGCCTGATTTTCTAGAAGCAGCTAAGCCAGCTTATGCAGAAGAATTGTATGAGTATATTATTAAAGAATGCAAAAATAGAAATATAAATGTACAGACAGGTATTTTTGGTGCTGATATGAAAGTGCATTTATTGAATGATGGACCTGTTACTATAATGCTAGAAAAATAGTTTTAAAGAGAAGAATCCTTTTATAGAATTCTTCTCTTTTTTGATTTGTTTTCTAATCCTCTCTTAGTGTATACTGACTAACATCTGGTTCTACAAATATTTGATCATCTACATTGTCAAATTCATATTCTCTAGTTGCTGTTGTATCATCTATAATTGTTTTTATTACTAATCCAGTTTCTTTTTCTATATAGTATTCTGTATTATTTGTTCCGTATAACAAATATGGGCTTAGATAATTCTTTATAACATAGCAATTTTTTTCTTCAATTTTAGCAGTTTTTATTCTTGCTGGAATACTATATAAAAATGTTTGCCATAAATTATCTGTTTGGAAAACGTCAATAATCTGGGCTCCCACCATTGAACTTGCACTATTTAGTTTAACTGTTTTAGAATCTTTAGTTTCGGTAAATGTGTCTATTCTTGTTCCACTATCATACATTGATAATTTAGTAATTTCACCGATTATTGTCTTTTCTTTCGATAATTATAAGTTGTTTTTTGTCTTTTGTATAATAATTAGTAGTAATTGTTTGTTTATGTTCTTCATTAAATGAAACTATTTTCATATGATAATTATTGCTATTAATATAATTTGATAGTTTTTTTTGCGTGTTAGATATAATTATCATGTTTCTAACTGTATGAATTAAAATTATGATAATTATTGCAAGTAAGATGATTCCCAGTTTTTTAAATATTTTTTTCTTATTCATAAAAAGCACCTCATTTCTTTGGTGTAGCCTAGCTATCATAAGCTTTTTTGCTTTTAGACCTATGGCTTTGCGTCATAAACTTTCGCTTATTTTGCCTTTTTACTAATATACTATAATTATACCATATTTTTCTAGTTAAAGCAAAAAAGACCAGTTAACTGGTCTTTTGCTGCTTACATTTCACATTTCAAACTTTGCTTTTTCTAGCAGAGCTTTCCATTCTTCCTTACACTTTTTAGGATATGAACTTTTATCAGAAAGTGGAAAGTATATTCCTCTAGGTTGAAATCCTGCATCTTTTAGTAACTTAACAGCCTTTTGAGTATGTGGAGTAATAAATATTTCTCCATTCATAACATAGAGTATTGTTACTCCTCTTGCCACATAAAATCCTTCAAGATTATATATATCCGGAATATTAATGGCTTCTTCTTTGTTGAGATGTAGTGGTAAAACAACAACATCTCCATTTTCAACTTTGAGTCTTTTCTCTTCTGGTATCGGGCTATCCTCAATTGTAATTTTGCAAGCCATTTTTTATCCTCCTCAAAATTATTTGTTGCAATTTGTATACTGCGATTGCCAACTTGGATCTGTTTAAAAATGGTTATTCTTTATTTTAGCACATCTTATATATTTTTGTCAAAACGCTGGATATATTTTTATTTTGGAGCTTCTAGGCAGAATCGAACTGCCGACCTACGGGTTACGAATCCGTTGCTCTACCAACTGAGCTATAGAAGCATATAAGAAGACATTTTAAAAATGTCTTCCACCTTTTGGTCTGTCCTCTTTGTTTTGGTCTTCTTCTATTTTTTTGCTGTTTGTTTCTATTTCTTTTTTCCTATCTTTGTAAATATCTTCTATATTGTTTGGTTCTTCATTTACTGTTATATTTTCTACTTCTGATGTTGCTTTTATTTCATTGTTATTTAAATTATTAAGTTTTCCTATTTTTCCTAATAAATCTTGATATTTTTTATAGTCTACTATTATATAGATTGATAGCCCTATTAATGCAACTATACAGAACATTAAGGCTCCAAAAACTGCTTTTCCTTGATTATTTGCATACCAAGTAGAAACTCCACCAAATATTCCTTTGAACCAATTTGATATTTTTCCTATTATTGTTGGTTCTGCATTTTTGTTAAATTTTATTGTATATGTTTTTGTTTCTTCTTGTTCTGTTGGTTCTGCTCCTTCTTCTTGGGGTTCCATAGTAATTTTATTTTTAACTGTTATTGTTATTACATTCTCGCCCTCTTTTAGTGAATCTGCCCCACTTATTTCTATTGTTGCTCCTTCTATATTAGCTAATGCTTCTATATCTAGACTTTTTACCCAATATTCTAGAGTTTCTATTGAGTATTCATATATATTAGATATAAACTCTGGTGTTAGTGGTACTTCTACCAGTTCTCCATTTTGATTTGTATATTTTATAATTAGCTTTTCTAATGCAAGTTCTTTTCTTTGTCTTGTAGCTTTTATTACATAATCAGTTTTTGTTGTTCCGTCTTCTGCTGTTACTGATATTGTAATTATATTTTCTCCTTCTTTTAGCTCTTCATATTCTGTTACTGAGACTGTTGCTTTTGAATCTGTTGGAGTTGCTGTTATATTTAATTTTGTTACTTCATTTGGTACTGTAATTGCATATTCTTTTACATCTTTATTAAATTCTGGTGTAATTGCTCCTTCTGCTATGCTCAAACTACTTAATGTGCTATCTGTTGATTTTTTTTCTTCTTTTGTTTCTGTTGGCTTTGTTGAGTTATTAGTATTTGGTTTTCTTGTCGTGTTTCCACCATTTGATGAACCACCGTTTGAATTTCCTCCTGTGTTCTTGTTTTGCTGAACAATACTTACTGTTTTTGATGCTGATTTTTGTTCATCATTTTCAGTTGAATAATCAGCAATAACCCCAGAAGCAGATATTGTAACACGTCCAGAACTTCCAGCAGTACAGGTAAATGATTTAGATGCATTATCTAAAAAAGTACTTCCCATGCTTCCGCTTCCATTAGAAGCTGTTGCACTAACATAACCAGCTCCACCGCTCACAGAAACTGTTACTGTAAAACTTTCTCCTGGTGATACCGATGATTTTGAAGTAGTTATACTCAAACTTGCTGCATTTGATTTGATTGTCATTGCAAACAAAATTCCAATAATTATAGCTAATTCAAATATTATTTTTTTCAATAAATTAGTCTTCATTTTTTAATCTCCTATCTCTATAATGTGATTTTACTAGCTTGCATAATATGATTTTTTACTTTGACGTAATCTGCTGGTGTTATTTTTCCATCTCTGTTTACATCAGCTGCTTTTTCTGTAATAGCATCCGTTGTTGTTGTTCCCATTATTTTATTTTTTATTTTAACATAATCTGATGGCGTTATTCTTCCATCTCCACTAGGATCGCCAAGTTTTACTATTGTATATTTCTCTACTCCGTCAATTTTTACTTTTGCCCCTGTTCCAACTAATGTATCTCCTGTTATTTCATTGCCGTTTTTGTCTACAATTACTGCATTACTATATTTTTTCTTTATTGTATTAGCTGTTGTTCCTGGTTCTGATGTAATTATATTGTTTTCGTCTGCTTCTGCTATATTATCATTTTTATTTGAGCCTATTACAACTAAATATGTTTTAGATCCGTCACTTGCTTCTCTTGCCATGTATCCTGTACCTCTTGGAGTTGAAACTTTATCCCAATAATATCCTCCAACTTTTGATGTAGCTCTTTCAGTTATTAATACTTGTGTTCCTTCGCTTATTATTGCAATGCTATTTCCATTTGGTGCATCTTTAAGTTTTAATCCTCCATTTGCATTGATATATGCCAATTCACCTGTTTCATCACCACTTATTGATGGACTTTTACATGCTGTAGATGGCATACCTGTATATAGCGGAATTACAAATGTAAAACTGCTCTCTAATAATCCCGCATCTTTATAATATCCTTTTAATATTGATCCTATACTTTGTGCATCAAATAGATTTTGTGCATATTGATTTACATAGTATGGTTTATATGTAACATTAAATTTTTGATAGTATAGTGTATCTTGTCCTCTCTTAATATATCTTTTTACTAATCCAATTCCACCCATTATTGATTTTTTAGGTGTATCCCATCCTTGCGATTTTGCATAAGCTAGTCCATTTAATATTACTGCTTCTTCACCTTTTCCAGATGCTCCAACATTAAACAAATTGTAGTAACCAACATATTGTCCTTTGTATCCTTGACCTGAGCATAATGCTGAAGCCCCGCTTCCTTGCTCTTGCAAGATTTTTCCTATTATATAAAATGGATTTATATTATATTCTGGATCATTTGCTACTTCGTATATTGCATCTATAATTGATTGATTATTTAAATATGATATTTTACTTGCCATTTGTGCAACCTGGCCTTTTGTTATACTGCTGTCATTTGATAATTGTAAATATTGAAATAAATTTGCATCATTTAAAGAATTTCTTGGATCCATTACATGTTCTATAGCTTGTCTTGAAGCACAATACCATCTTCCTGTATCTTGTTCTTCTCTTCCACATATTGAACATATCCATGCATTTGAATAACTATTTGGTACAACATTTTTTATTGAGTCTGCATGATTTTGATATTCGCTATTTATTGTTGCTTCCCAACTTAATCCTGTTTCATATAATTTAAAAGTCCAATTTGGATGTGAAGCTACAAGTGCTTGCACTAGTGTTACATATCCTGGGTATTTTTGTTCAAAATCTGATGGTAAATTGTTTGAATTTTTGGTATATGTATATGTTGCTCCATAAGATATGTTTAGAGTTTGTGGTACAAAACCAGCTGTTATATATATTAAAACAAAAAGAATTAAAACACATAAGATTTTTGTATTCAATTTATGAATTAAATTACGCTTTTGCATTTATCTCTCCTCTTTCGTATATTCTAAAATTTATACATTTAAAGTATATCGTATTAAGAAATTCAAGTCAAGGAATTTAAGGAAAAATAAACTGGTATTTTGTGGCTTTTTGGTATATTTTAGGTACATAAGTTCACGCATATATTGTTTGTTTTACATAAAATAAGAGTCATCCTAAAAATAGAATGACTCTTATTTTTAATTAAGTACTAGTTACAGCATCCTCTGTTTCCGCAACCACAGTTTGTGAATAATAATAAGAAGATTATTATAAAGAATAAGATTGAGCAGTCATCTCCTCCACATCCACCAAACATTCCATTGTTACATCCACATCCACAATTTCTTTCATCTGGCATGTTACTTTACCTCCTTGTTTTATGTTATATCGTATAATATGCAGATTAAAGATTTTGTGTTACATTTTAATTTACTCTGTTTCTATTTTATTTCTATGCTTCCTTTTTCTTCCATGTTGTCCATATTAGTTGCCTTTATTAAGCCTTCTGACAATGTATATAAATTATTATCTATATATATTATCCTTTCTACTTCTTTTGTATAATCATAATCATTATATCCTTCCGTTATTTGCATATGTGCAATTTTTCCTTTCAAATTAAAGCCATTTTCTAAGTCTAATCCATATACTATTGCACCTTGGAATTTTAAGTTTGAATGATAGTTTTCTCCTTCTGATATTGAAATTGGAAATGCTATTATATTTTTTTCTTTTGAAAATAGCAGTGCCTTGTGATTATATAATAGCTCTGAATATGTTCCTCTCTCTCCTATATCCATTGAATACATTCCTTTTGGAGATGTTGGATTTGTTACATCAAATAATGCCATTTTCATTCCTGTAGTTACAACTCTTCCGTCCTCTTTGGTTTCGGTATTTTCTCCAAATCCTATTATGTGATTTTCATCATATGGATGCAAGTAAGTGCTATATCCTGGTATTTTTAGTTCTCCTAATAATATTGGATTTGTAGGCTCTGATAATTCTATTACAAATAATGGATCTGTTTGGACAAAAGTAACCATATATGCTTTATTATCTAAAAATCTTACAGAATATATTTTTTCTCCTTTTGCTAAATTTTCTAAACTTCCAATCATTTTTAGGTTTTCATTTAATATATATAAGTTGTTTGTTCTATTTTCTTCTTTTAAATTTGTACTATTAGTTGTTGCTATTCTGAAATTTCCGTCTTTTTCATCCATAGAAAATTGATTTAATACTTCACCTGGGACAGAGCCTGTACTAGTATATTCTAGTTTTGAGTTTTCCAATTTAAATTTATATATATATGTGTTTATATCATAGTTATCATAATATCCATATAATTTTTCATCTTTATATTCATATTTTACTTTTGCAACATATAAGTTGTTTTGGCTTGCATATACTTCTGTTCCTGCTCCTAAGTATGTTTCTATATTTGCAGGTTCATTATTATTAATATTAAATCCTGCAACATTTAAAAATGTATTATCTCCACTTTCTGGAAAATATGAAATATCTGAATATTCTATACATTTTGTTTCTTTAGAAATTGCTGTGTCTAAATATTTTGGTTTATAATCATTTTCGTTCAATTCTTCTTTGTTTTTTTCAAGCAATTCTGAATATATATATTTGTTTGACAACACATATACGTTTTCTCCAACCATTCTCGAAGATAAATAACTACCTTCTATTTGTATTTCTCTCTCCATTACAGGTTTGTTTTTATCCTCTATGTTATATACTTTTATATTTGTGTATTCATCTGAAGGATATATCATATCATCAATAACTGAGTTTTCATTTATTTGGCCATTATACTCGTATTTTTGTTCTACAATTATTAACCTGTTTCCATTAATAAAAATTTCTTTTGGTTCTATTTGTTCTTCTTCATATTTGATTTCTGAAGCTATTTTCATATTGGTTGCCTCTACTGCATTTACAATAACTAGTTTTTTTCCTGTTATGTAATAAATGTATTTACCATCTGTTTTTACTATATCTGCTTCCTCTACTCCTTCAACTTGATTGTTTGTTTTTGAATAATCATTGTTTTCTCTAAGCGTGCTATTTACTGAATCTTCTAGTAAGCTTACATTCTTTTGAGAGTCTTTATTTTCACTGTTTTGTTTTCTGACTATATTGTATAAATTCTCAAAACTTTCAACTTTAGGTAATCCATTTTCTTCTTTAACTTGCTTTATTGGGTCTGCTGTATTTTTATTATGGTTTATTGGGACTGCTATTGAAATTGCTATTATAAATACTATTGTTGCTAAGGCTAAACTATATATTAAATTTGGTTTCTTCTTTTTCTTTTTGACATCTTTCATTTTTTGTAATGTATTATTTTTTAAGTTTTCATCTGCATTTATTTCGTTAATTGCTTCTATATAATCTTTTTTACTCATTTTTTAGCCCTCCCTCTAAATCCTGCTTTAATTTTTGTCTTGCTCGTGCAAGTCTTGATTTTACTGTATTTTCGTTTACTCTAATAATCTTGCTAATTTGATTTATTGTATAATTTTCGTAGTAATATAAATAGATTATTGTTCTATATTTTAGTGGTAATTTTTGAACTGCATAATATATGTCGTGTCTTTCTTTTGTTTCGAATGTTATATCTTCTTTTAACTCAGATGTATTTTTTAAAAAGCCTGATTTTAGCAAGTTTTTGCTACAATTTATTGTAACTCTAATAAGCCATGCTTTTTCATGCTCTTCGCTTTCAAATTTTGGCATCTTTTTTGCTAATTTTAAAAAAACTTCTTGATAAATATCTTCACTGTTTTCTTTTGAATTTGTCCTTGTTAAAGCTAATCTATATACCATATTAGAATATTTATTTATAACATTTTCTAAATATTGTTCTTGGTTTGTATATTCCATTTATATCACCTTTATAAATAATACCATATAATTGCAAAAAAAGTTGCATATTTTTTACTTTTTTAGAAAATTTTTCTATTACATGAACAAAGCGACTTTAGTCGCCCTTTGTTCTC
>ULMG01043110.1_pt1 | contig 32920 bp, 53 predicted proteins | sample 1951601 | NCBI WGS metagenome assembly ULMG01 (sample SAMEA4835545, study PRJEB28245) | human gut metagenome | biome: gut microbiome; material: fecal sample | place: Denmark | collected 2008
TAGAGATGCTTGAATGTTCACTTGGATAAACCTTTCCTGCTTCGCTATCAATAGTAGGATTATGATAAAATATAGCAGTATTTGCCTGACTTGGTTCTTTTATTACCCATAACGCGTTATTACCTGCCACCATGCCTCTTACAGGGCTTATGTCCGCTCCTTCATTATAATAATCTAAATCGCTACAGTACTTTGGTTCGTCTAACATTGTATGAAATACTGTGTTAGGGTAATCCTGATTTCCACTAAAAAACACTCTATTGTCAAATACTTCTAATATTGTACATTTATTTATTTTATCTCTATTCCCTGGTATAGTTTTGCTAAAACGTATTACAACATTATCCTGTCCATCTGTTAATGGTTTTTCTGGTGCTGTTGTAAACTTAACTTTCCCACTTACTTTGTCTACTGTAAATCCTTCTGTCTTTTCTACATCGTTTATAAATACTTTTTCTTGATATCCTGCATCTAATTCACTTGCATCTAACACATACTCTGTACTTTCTCCATCAGCACAAAAACTATTTTCTCTAACTCCTGTAAGTAGGTTTACTTCTTGATTTGTTGTTCCTCCACCACTAGGTGCTTTCCCTATGGTTGTTGTTGGTATGTATCCTATTACTTCCTTGCATGTTTCTCCATCATATTGTAAGTAGTTTAATCCATCTTTTATGTATAAAATATTTCTATATATAAAACTTTGGCTTTTTCTTATGTTCATACCTTTTTCTTTTATTATTTTTAGTTCTTTTGTTTTCATATTATAGTCATACAAAGATACTCCACAATGTATTATCATGTGATCTACTTGATTTATAGTATAAAAAAATAAACCATATACAGTATTCTTTAATTCTTTAAACAATACTATGTCTGGTCTTGTTTCTATACTAGTTCCCATTTTTTTATAATCTTTCCACATATTTATTGCATCAGGGCTTCTGTACAAAGCTACCTCTGTATTACTAAAATCTACTCCTCTAAAATTAGAATAATTTCTTGTTATTAAATCTCCACTTACTTCAGGCATATTATCCTCCTAAATTTTTGTTCCTCCGTCTATATAAAATCCTCCTGTGTTGTATCTTGGATCTAAGCTTTGTTTTAGTTCAGTATATCTATTAGCATATATTTGTCCATACTGATTAGAAACATCACTTTTTAATAAATCTGCCGCAACTCCATAAGGCATAATTCCTAGTGCATCATCTGTTAATTCAAGTTCAGTATTGTCTTTACTCTTCTCATTTATCTTTTTAGGATATTTATAGTAATATATTTTTATTGTTCCATCATCTAGTATGTCGAGTGTTGTTCCGAAAGAGGTGTATCTAACTCCTTTTACACATTTAAGTTGATAAAAGTTTTCTAATTCATTAAGATTTATTGTATCTCCTTCTTTAACTTCTCTTGTTTCTATTGCAGGAATCTTTTTTATTCTTGCTAACTCGTGTTGTATAAAATCTATTACATTATTTATCTTGTTTTTGAAATCTGGGTCATCTGTTAAACCTTCATTTTCTTCATTTATCTCTTCTATTAGTCTTAATACTTCACTTTTCATATCACCTAGTGTCATATATTCCTCCTACTCTCCTTCAGGAGATTTTAACAATTTATATTTCTCTATTGCCTCATCTATTGTTAGCATTTTATATTCACTTATAACAAAGCCTTGCCCTTCCACATATATAAGCAGTTGATTTTCTTCTAGTTCGATATCTTGATATTCTTTTTGTTTTACTTTCTTGCCATTAGACATTGTATATTCTTGTTCTACTTGTTTTATTAGATGTCCATCTATTATTTTATCTTGTATATGTATTTTGTATCCTTCTTCTTCTTCATCTTTGTCGTTACATAATTCTATATCTTCTCCGTTGTACACATATCCACCATAAAATCTAACATTTGGTGTTATTACATATTTTTCTAAACTTTCTAACTTTTTAATCATATATATTCTCCTTTCGCGTTTGTTGGAATTGCACCAACATTTTGCTTTTAACACGATATAAAAGGCATACTATAAAAGCATGCCTTTTTTTCTAATATATTACTGCAAATTTTACTGCTGCATTTTCTGGTATTAATACAATACTTCCATCATTATTTGCAAATCTCGCAGTTTCTACTCTTATTGCTACTATACCTCCTGCTGCTACATCTGCTAACTTTAAATTTTCTGTAGCTGCTGCATAGCTTCCATCTGAAGGACATTTTACAGAAACATCATATGGAGCTTCCCCAGAGTTTTGAGCTAATATAGTTAAATACTCTCCTCCTGCAAATTCTCTTGGTATTTTAAAGCTACATCCATCTGCAACTGCTGTTGCTGCTTCAAATGATATTGCTTTTATTGAATTAAATTCAATTTTTTGTGGTATTATTTCTTTAACTGCCATATTATTTTCCTCCTTATAAAAATTTTAGCTCCCTTTTAGGGAGCTGTTTCTATTTTGCTTTAATTACATAAAGCTCTTTTGGTCTTACTAATTTACCACCGTAAACATGTAATCCTTTTACTATGTCTGCAAATCCTTTTTCTTTTCTTGCACGTTCAACTTTGTCAATAGCATTTGCTACTGCCATAGCTTTTTTAGTTCTTATCATTTCCCAGTCGTTTGTGCCATCGTTATATAAGTTGTTTGACATTCTTAAATAACAATTATTATATTTTCCAACTGCTCCTCTTTTTACGTATTCTACGTTGTCTGTAAATAAAGTTTGTAATTTCTTTCTACAAGCAGTAATATGTTCAGGATTCAAATCTGCTGCTAATTCTGTTTTAGTTGTTACTCCGTTTTTATATAGTTTAACTAATCCAGCATCTATTGTAGTAAATGGATCAGCTTCTGCAGATATGTCTGTAGATTCAGATATCATATCTTTATTAGCACCTTTTGCAAGAGTTCCAACAAATTTGTCGTAGTCTTCTGCTAATGCTTCTTTTGCTTCATCAAATTGTGTTTCTAAGTATCCAGGAATACTTTGTGCTTTATCTACATCATCTACTTCAAATGCAAATGCTTTAAATTGATCTATATCTAAATATTGAGAATTATCTCCTAATGATTCGATATCTAAATCTTTTCCTGGTATGTAAGTTTGGATTTTAGGTCTTACAACACCAACTATTTTTAGCCTTGCTCCTTTCTTAGCTTCTTTGTCATATTTGTAGTCACACCAGTTTGCTAGTAATAAATCTTTCTTTAATTCTGTTTGGCAATATTTTGACCAAAACATAGGTTTAAAATTTGCTCCCATATTTTATCTTCCTTTCTTAGTTATTACCACTTTGTCATTGACTTTCTAATCAGCCCAAGATTTTTCTCTATTTGTTCAGGAGACATATTGTCAAATTCAGCTTCTGAAATAAACTCCTTATCTGTCTTTGGATTTTTATTAGTCAAGTCTCCGACTTGTTCAACCTGTGGCTTAGGTTGTAGCTTTCTGTATAATTCATAAGCTTTTTTTGCTGGAACGTTTTCAAGTCCATTTTCAGTAATGAAAGTTTTATATTTTTCATCCTTTAAAATGTTTTTATCTGCTCCAACGCTTAAAAGTTCTTTTTCACTTTCAAGTTCTTTTCTTTTCTCTGCAAGATTTCTAAAGATAAACTTTTCTCTACTAGACATATTGTTGATTCCTATATCAGCAAGCCTGTCCACTTCTTCAACTATATCTTCATATCCTGCAGCTATAATTTCATCAGCTTCTGCTTTTGCTAATATTTCTTCTTCTCTATCTGATAGATTTCTGTTATATTTAGGGATTTTTACTCCTTGTTCTTCATAAAAATCTTCTAATTGTTTAGCAGCTTCATTCATATCGTTAGTGTTTAATCCAGCACTAATTACATTTTCAAGCTGTGAATACTTTTTCTCGTATTCTTTTCTAACTTTTGTTTCTTGTCTGTGTAGTTTTTTCTTTAGCAATTCATTTACTCTTGCATTTAATTCTTCTTCTGTATACTTCTTTTCTTCCTCTACAACGTTTTCTTCTTCATTGTTAGATTCAGTGGCTTGTTCTTCTCCTTCAACAACTTCTTCTGTGGCTTGTTCTCCCACGTTTTCAGTAGTTTCTTCAACTACTAGGTCTTCATCGTTCATCATTTCTTCGTTTTCCATATTTCTTTCCTCCTATTTTTTCTGCAAGTGTTTGACTTCACTTACCCATACAGTTTTAAGTCTTAAATGCTTGGACTATATAAAATAGCAGCTAAGCTTTTCGCTTAACTGCTACACATTTATTTCACAACCCTTTAACTATAAGAATAGTTAGTAGCTGTTGAAAACTAATTACATTACTTGTTGTATGCTTGCTTCACTTAATTGTTGTGCTTGTGCATCTGGATCATTGTTTATAAATTGCATTGCTCTTTGTTTCATTAATTCTGCTTCTGCATTTATTTGTGCTATCTTTTGTTGTTCTTCTTCCATTTTCTTAATTACTTTTAATATTCTTTGTTTTGGCATTACACTATCATCATCTAATGTTTCTAAGTACACTTTTAATTCTGGTAATCTTTGAACACTAAAATAACCTGCTTTTAGCAGGTTTTCTAAACTTTGTTCTTGTGCAAATTTATCAAAGCTTCCCTTTGGCGTCACATCTACTTTCACATCGGCTTGTAGCTTTTCTAATATACTTCCTTGTACTGGTATTAATTGAGTTTCTGTCTCTCCATTTTGTCCTACTACTTCTTCCTCCATTAATAAGCCATCACTGTTATATGTTTTTATGTGGTCTAATAGTATTCTTGCAAAGCATTCTATAAAATATTTTACAGATTCTACTTGTTCTTTTAAAGGCTGCTGTGCTGCTTGCTGTACTGCTAATATTGCTCGTCCACTCGCATTTTGCAATGTGCTATTTGTTAAACTTCCACTTGCAACATCAGAAGCATTTGCTAATTCTCTTGAAACATTTATTAAATCGTTCATTAATAGTTTTACGTCTGGGCTCATTTGTGCTGGAGTTATATTAGTAAATACCTTATTTACATCTTGAACGTTGCTGTCTCCATTTACTCGTATTACAGCTCCAACAGTATTTACTTCTTCTGGATTTTCTATTTGATCTACATTTACAACTTTTGTAGCATACGCTGTTAGTTTTGTTACTAAAGCTCTTCTCATTAGAGTTTTATTTACTTCTAATTGATTAGCAATTAATGGCTCTACTTCTCCTTGTCCTCTTGCACTTCCTTCTTTTTCTTCCCAAATTAAATGTATTACTGGGTAATATGTCAAACCAGTGTCTGTATCTTTTTTAATATCACAATATCTTGTTGCTTTTGCAAAGTGTACTTTTCCATCTTTTTTATATAATTTTGTTACTATTGTAACCATTTCATCTTTTTCAAGCTTAGCTTCTTCTCCACTTTCTTCTTGATTCTGATTATCTCCCATTATACATTGAATCTTGTCTTCACTTACTCCATATTCCTTTGCTATATCTCTTGCTTCTATTACTGATACTCTTTGTTTTATTAATATGTATGGTTGTTCTTCTATTTCATCATTGTTTTCATTGCCATAATATACATCTACTTTTGATAGTATTTTTATTTTAGGAGTAGCTTTTTTCTTATCATATTCAACATATACTACACATTCACCATTAATTGCAGCATTTTTACATATCTTTTGTATTCTTTTATCTATGTTTTCTCTTTCCCATATTTTTGCTGCTTTCTTGTTTAATAATTTACAAACATTCTCAGAAGTTGCTTTAAATTCATTATTTTCAAAGTTTTCACTAGAATAATTTATAGCCCAATTATTTGATATAACTACACCTACTTTATAACGCACGATTGGTTTTATATAGTTTAATTCTAGTTTCTCTATTCCTTCTACTATTAATCCTTCGTTTTGATCACCATTAAACATTCTAAAATTTAAATCTGTTTTATTGAATATGTCTATCATTCTTGCGTAATCTTGTCCTTGTTGAAACAGTGTCCATATATCAGTTTGTTGCAATTCTTCTCTATCCATGCTTTCCTCCTATAAATATTTTGTAATCTTCTTTTGTCCATTTGCTGTTCCGTCATATCTATCTAAGTTTGAAAACGACTCTTTTGCTTGTAGAGTTCTTAGTTCTTCATCTTTACTATGTTCTTTTCTTTTTTTATTTTCTTTATATGCTTCTACAGGGTTTAATTTTATTCTTCTTGTGTTTGTTAATAATAATCCAAACAAAAGCATAAAAAAATTAGACACTTGAATGCCTAAAATAATTAATACTATTTCACTTACTTTCATATTTCTCTCCTATATTGGTTTTATTGTTTCTCCAAAATCTCTTGATTTGTCATATCGTCTTATTGGTTTACTTTGTTCCTTTTGTCCTGGTAATGTCTTCGATACACAGAAGTATCTCAACGCGTCTGTTATATGTGTTAATTCGTGTGGCTCTGTTGCAACGTCGTTTGGATTTTTATCATCATGTTGTAACTGTGGTAAACATCTTATAAGATTTTTACACTTGCTAAATATTTTTAATTTTGCTGTCTTTATTGTTTCTCCTGTCTGTTCGTCTTTTATTTCTATTGGCTTAATCCACTCTTTTACTGCTAACCAGCCATTTACTCTATCAGAACTACATTTTGTCAATCTTACTCCATTTTCTGCAAAGATATCGTATGCACTTTTACCTGTATCTTGTCTTCTATTCCATAAATCAGGTGGTGCAAATATCCTTTTAGCTCTTTTAAATAGATCATGATGTCTTAGTTTCTTTGCAGCTTCACTTATTAGTAAATTGCTTTCATGTATTTCATCTATTGCGTATGCATTATATTCTGGATCTATAGCTACAAATAATGGTGCAAACATATCTAATCCATAGTCCAAAGAAACATATATGGTCCAATTATTTGGTATTTCAAAAGGTTCTTCTATAACATGAATATCACGTTTAAATTCTCTAAAGAACATTCCATCGTAAATATCCCAGTCACCGTCTAGTAAAGCTTGTCTTTCTTTTTCTGGAAGAGAAAGAAGTCTTTTTCTATAATTAGGGTCTGATTCCATTAAGAATTTATTATCTTTTAGTTTTGCTGGTATAAATAATCTAGTTCCTTCTTCGTCTTGATATTCTTTTGTTCCATTATCTATAAATCTTTCTTTAAAAAATGTATGTCCTACTCCTCCGAGGGTTTGTAGTGCTTTTAATTTGTTTTGGGAAATTATTTACGCCTCTGTTTCTACTTTTTAAATATATGTACATAAACTCTGTAAAGTGTGTAGCTTCGTCAAATCTTATAATGTCATATTCTGCTGATTGATACTTGTATACATCTTTTTCATTATCACAATATCCAAACTCTACAATGCTTCCATTTTTAAAAGTCCATTTCTTTTTACTGTCATTATACTTAGCTACTTCTTTAGGATATGTTGCTAATGTACCTCTTATAAACGACTTTTCTAATTCGCCAAATGTTCTTCTTAGTACTAGTTGTTTAATTCCTGGATAATCACAAGCATATAAAAAAGCATCTAATATTTGCCCATGTGTTTTTCCTCCTCCTGCTGCTCCGCCAAACAGTACTTCATCTTCTTTAGCATTATAAAATCTCCATTGTAATTCTGTAAGTTCTATGTCCATATTACTTTACAACCTTCACATTTATTTCAAAATTATTATTTTCCTTTCCATCATCATTATTATTGTTTAATATGTCATTTAGGTCCTTTAATGCAGAAGCTAGTTGTTTTAGTCCTTGTTTATCTACTATTCCTTCTCCAATTTCTATATCTTCTTCCTCTTCTATTTCCTCTTTAGAAGGCTTTTTGGCCCAAATATCATATTCTACTTTTTTGGTCTTTTTTTTGGTCTTTATTATGTACTTTTCTAGTTGTGAGTTAGCTTTGATTATATTAAGAGCTAAATCCGTTGCAATTGCTTTTATATCTACTATTTTTTGAGCTTCTTTTTCACTTTCTTTCTCTATAACTTTTTCTATTACTTTAGTACTTTTTCGTTCCTCTTTTAGTACCTTTTTATTTTTCCACCCTTTTGTTCTATTTTTGGTACTTCCATTTATAGATATCCCTTTATCTTTTAGAAAGCTACTTACTGATTTAAAATCACTTAATATATACTCTTTTTCTAACTGCTTCCAATCATACTTTGCCACTCACCTCACCTACTTTATTAGTCCTTTTTTTCTTCTTACTAGGAAAGCATTTCTCATAATTTCTGCATCCATGACAGAACTTTCTCATACATTTATCAATATTCATCTTAATATTCTTGTGTAAAGCCCATTAGTGCTTTCTTTTGTTTTGCTGTTCTTGTTTTTGGCTTTTCATACCCTTTTACTTTATTTTCGTCTTTTTCATAGTCCGTACATTTTGCTATTATCATATTGTTTAGTTTTACTAGTGCTATTCCTTTATCGCAATGTTCTGATTTGCATGTGCTACACATATATTTTTGAAAACTATTTATCATAATAGCCACCTCTTTTGTTTTTTAATAAAACACTATGTAATGATATATGCAGGAAATAAGTTAACGCCATACATACTTCCTGCCTTTGTATGGTCTTATATAACTTTAACATATCACTACATACTATTTTATCTAGAAAAATAGAGCTACCCTGTAATCTACAAAGTAGCTCCGCAAAAGAATATTCTTTTTTCCATACAAAAAGAGCAGCCATTTGACTGCTCTCTTTGTATAGGTTATTTGTTTTTACGATCTGCGTTAGGTCCTGCAACGCCCTGTACTCCACTCTTCGGACTGTAAAAAGTATGTTCACCATACTTTCCTTCGTAGTCTTTTGAGTTCATCTGGTTGGCCTCGACATCGTGGCTTTCTTTTGAGCCTGAGTAGTTGCTCCAAGAGTAACCATCAGAATCACTACGTTTTGTACCGCCGTTTGTGCCGTGGTCAGATGCTAATGTGCTGTTGTTGTTGGACATAAATCAACACTCCTATTAAATTACTTACCTGTTTCCAGGTTGCCTAATTATTATAGTATATTATGTCTACTTTGTCAATACTTTTTTAAGCTTAACTAGAATTGCCTCAAAACTTATATAATATATTTATTTAGAAAGGAGGTTCTATCAATAGAACTTTATATTAACTTATCTAGTATCGTTAATTGCGTAAAAACAGTTGACAAATTTACATAATTATGATAATATATTTATACAAATAAATTATGGAGGTTTTTTATTATGGCAAAAGACAGTGATCGGTGCATCTTTTGTGACAAAGTTGTCACAGAAAGCAACTCTCCCTCGAGCTCATCGCAGATAGGGCCTTACAAAATTTGTGACCCTTGCGCGAATCGGCTTTGTGAGACAAGCAACGACGACGACGATGACGACAGCGATTAAACCCCTTGCGCCCTATTTAGGGCGCTTCTTTTTTTATGTAGTAAAAATAGAGACAAACTGTTTCCAATTTGTCTCCGCAAAACGTTTATCCGTTTTTCTACCTACTAACATAATAACATGAAAAACTAATTCGTATTCGTACTTTTTTCGTACCTTTTTAAAATTTTTATATCTCTCCAAATTCTTTAGCAGTTAACCATATAACTTTATTCATTGTATTATAATATGTATCTTTAGATATACCATTATTCATTTGTGTATATATTTGGCTTTTTCCTTCTTTAAAAATTAATTCTACTAATTCTATCTCTTCTGGAATTAATCTGTTGAAAACTCTTTCAATACATCTTATCTTCTTTTCTGCAGTTAATATGTTTTTAGTACTTCTTAATTCTGATATTCTTATTGCTTTTCTTTCTGTAGGATTGCCTATTTTATTCCCTCTAGGTTGTCCGTCTGGTGGTGGTGCCGATTCATCTATTATTTCTTTTTGTAGCTCTTCTAAATCTTTGCAATTATCCCAATACTGATATAATTCATTTTTTACATATTCTCTTATATGATAAGGTATTTTATATTGCTTTCTCATTACTTTCCTCCTTTGTTAAATATGATTATTTATATATACTCTTCTGTCTCTTATTTGCTTAGTTGTAAATCCTAAATCATAATATTGAAAACATTCTCTTCTTCCGTATTCATCTATGTACAATACATGATTAGGATATTCTTTTACTTTTTTCATTCCTCTAAAAGTTTCTGGTACTTCCATTATCTTTTGTCCTCCCTAGCTTTTCATTTTAATAAATGCCTCATTAAATTCATTGTATCTTGCTTTATAATAATCTCTTTGTTGTGTTATGTCTTCATTTTCTTTTTCTAATTGTTTTACTTTCTCTGCTCCTGCTAATAATATTGTTGTCTTTTCTTCATTCTCTTTTTGTAGTTTGTTTATTAAATTTAATATAATATCGTCATAAACTAATTCATTTTCTCTTTTAGCATATTTTTTTAATTCTTTTGTTCTCTTTTTTACAAATTCAACAGCTTTCTTTTCTTCCTCGTTCATTTATTCCTCACCTTCTTTAATTTATAATTGGAAAGTTAGTTTTATTAATTTCATCTAATCTTGTCTTTAACTCTTTATTTTCTTTTTCTAATTCTAATATTCTATTATGAGCACTTGCAGATACTTTTAATTCTAATAATTCTTCATTCTCTTTTAATACTATTTTATAATCTGCAACTATTCTTTCTACTGCATTTAAAAAATCTGTTCCTACCCAATAATGATATTGTATTATTGTATCTTTATCGCATAAACTTTTTTCTATTAATGTTATATCTTCTTCTATACTATTTTCTTTCACTTTTTCCCTCCTTATAAGATTTCTCTGCTCGGTCATAATCAATCATAGTTAATACTGAACACATTGTTTCGTAAGACATTTCATTGATTTCTTTATCTGTTTTACCTAATTTAATACCTTGTGGCATTACCATAAAGTTTCTTATAACCATAAATAATGCTAATTTATATTTATTTTTCATTTTATTTAATATCTCTTCTCTTTCTTTCACTTAAAACACCTCCAAACTCTTTTTCAAGTTTTCGTTTTTCCGTATAATGTACTTTAGTTCTTGCTATTCGATTAATTATGTCGCATATAGTTCCTTTACTATATGGAAAAGACCATCTATCCTGTCCAAAATATTCCATTCCTCTTGCAGACTTTTCTTCTAATTCGTCTATTTGTTCTTTATCTAGCTTACAATAAATTATATATTCTAATTCTCTATACATTTTTTCTACAACAGATTCGTATTCATCTAACCAATTCCAATTTATTTCTTCTATAAATTTTGGTTTTGCATATCTTATTACTTCTTTTCCACAAAATGGGCAATATTTTATATTTTCTTCAAAATGAAATGGTTGAAATATATCTTCTTCAAAGTATATTTCTTTTTTACAATTTGAGCATTCATGATATTTATATACTTCGCCTTCATACATCGGTGTTAATATAACTTCATCAGCTGTTTTTTCTTTCATATCTTATTTACTCCTCTCTTAGCTTTCTTCCACACATTAGGCAATAATTTATTTGAAAAAACTGACTTGGTTTATATCCATCATTGTCTTGTCCTTCTATTTCAACATATAACATATATCCCCAAGACTTTTTTTGATTAATAATTTCCATATGTGTTTCTTCTTCATTGTCTATATCTAATATTTTTTTATTATTTACTATTTTTTCACAGTATTCACACATAATATTACTCCTTCGCTCTTTCAAAACATTCTTTAGGTATGTATAAGCACATTCCTGAATCTTCCCCTTCGTATGCACAAGCTCTTGCAAATTCTTTATCTTCAACATTTCTTCAAACTCTTTTTGTTCTTTGCCTGTTTCTTCATCTATTGGTAATTTAACAAATTTTAATTTTTCTATTTTCTCTTCCATATTTACTCCTTTACCACTAAATCTGCTTTGATTAGGTCATATATTACTTCTAAATTATAAAATTCATCTTCATAATTTGAAAACATATGTATTGTTCTTTTATACCTGTCTATTGCTATATTTTCTTGTTCTTCTAACCAAATATAATCATCATCAACTACTGTAAACCCAAATTTTTCTAAATCTTCTAGTTCTACATCATCTCTTATTTTTAACATATCTATTCTCCTCCTATTTTTTCAAAGTTTAATAATTTATCACATATTCCATAACAAAACCAACTCGTGTTAAACCATACATTCTTTTTTTCTTTCATAAAATTTATTCTTTTATCTAAAACTATAAGTTCAATTCCTTTTTCTCTATATAGTTTTCCTCGTTCTTTGCCTTCTAGTGCTGTAAGTGGTAGTAGCAACATAAATGGTTTGTTATATTCATAACATTTCTGTAAAAACTCATTTTTTAAGCTATATGGTGGATTAGTTATAATTACATCAAACTCAAAATTTGCTTTATCTTTTAAAAAATCAATTTCTTTTTTGCTTGTATTTATAACTTTAAAACCATTTTCTTTTAATACTTTAGTTATATTGCTTTCTCCAAAATCAGTACATTCCCAATAAATTTTATTATGGTCTAAATATTTTAATATTGGTAGTATCGCTTCTGTTGGAGTATATAGTTCATCGTTTTTCTCTTGTTGCATATAATTAATCATTGCTTGCTTCATCTTTTTCTCCTCCTACTTTATAGCAATTAGCCATATAACTTTCTTTTGTTAGTATTGTTTTAATATCCTCATTCTCACAAGTATCGTATGGCATTAAATGTTTTTCATCTACAAATATTAGTTTTGGATAATCTGGGAATCCTTCAAACATAGCAATATGTTTTACTTCTCTTCCATTCACATAGTCTCCAACTTCTACTAAATCTATTAGTTGTTTGCTATGCTTTTCTATGCAACATAAACCAATCCACTCCTTATATTGTGATTTTATTTTTATACTTCCTTTTTCAATGTCTATTACTCTGTGTATTTCTCCATTATCAGTTCTTACATACTCTCCTACTTCTATATCTTTCATAATCTTTTCCTTTCTAGGCTAGACTTAATCTAGCCTTTATATTAATCTTGTGACGTGATTGTTATTGGTACTATCATTTCTGGTAAATAATTAATTTCATAATGATATTTATCTACGTATGCCCCACTTACGTCTTCAACTACATACATAGTCCATTCATTTAGATAAATAAAATGTTTTTTATATTTCCCGTTCTCTACTTCTACTATGATTTCTAATTCATTATTTGCATTATTCTGTAGTGAAAAATTTCCTATTAACTCAAAAACTGGCTTATCACTTCTTGCATTTATTACAGATATTCTCCTTGTTACATTGAAATTATCTGCTTGTTTTCTTATATTACTAGAAACTCTATTTGATTCTGTACACCCTGTTAACACTATTGTTCCTATTACTAAAACTAATATTAAACTTATTATTTTTATCTTTTTCATTATTTATTACCTCCAAATTTTAAATTTTCTATCTCTATGTATAAGTCTTTGCAGTTTTCTTCTAAATCGCTTATCATACTGCTTTGTGTTTCTGTTAAATCCTCTAATGCTTGTTTCTCTTGGTTTAATGCTTCATAATCTATTGCTAAACTCATTGCTTTAAAACATACTATTAATGCTAATATAATTAATATTGCTATTAATATTCTTTGTCCTTTTAAATCTCTATTAATTCTTACTAATTCGCCTTGTGATTTCGCTATGTATTCTTCTATTTGTTTCATTTTAAACCTCCTGTATTTTAATTAATTCTTTAAAACCTTTGTAATGTTTATGAGGTCTTACCCTCTTTAAATATGCGTTTGTTCCATAAAATGATAATGTATTTACTTTTAATCCTGTATATTCTGCTATTTCTTTTTTAGTACCTTCTGTTATAAATATATCACCTTTATATAGTGCATAAATATTTGGTTTCATCTCTCTTCTCCTTCAAATTTCTTAAATATTCTTTGATTTCTTTGTCTTTTATATTCTTCAAATGCTTTCTGTTCTTCTGGTGTAGTTTCATATACAGGTATTTCTATTACTTCTTCTGGCGGTTCTACTTCAATTACTTCTGCTTGCTTAATTCCTTGTGTCGTTAGTTGTGCTACTGCTATTCCATAATCTATTTTTCGCTTATACTCTTGAAACATATCATTCATTTGTCTTTGTTTTTCTTTACTTTGCCTATTAAACCATTCATGATTTTCTGCTGATAATAATGCTCCATTTTCAACTGTTGCTTTTCCGTCCTTTTGATTTCTCCTGTATATGATGATAAGTTAGTTGTTTCATTCTGTGATATTGTGCCTTACCTGTGTATTTTCTTGGTTCTGTATCTTGCCTTAAATGTAACTTTTCTATAAAACACTCTGCTCCATATAATCTTATTAAAGCTTCTTTTGCTTTTTTATTACCTTTACTAGACATTAGCTACACTCCTTTTCTTATGTTGTTTAATTCCAAGTATTTCTGCTGTATCCCAATTATTATTTAATCTATCTAATATTGTGTTTTTATTTATTCCTGTTATTCTGCTCCATTCAGCTATAGTATGTTTTTCTCCTTTATATTCAATAAATCTATTGTTCCTTTTATTATTTTGTTGTTCTAAATTTGTAATCCATTTACAGTTACTAGGTTCATAATCTCCATTTGTATCAATTCGTTCTATTGTAAGGTCATCAGAATACCCATTATTTATTGCCCAGTCGTAAAAATTTTTAAAATTATGTAACCACTCATCACAAACCTTTATACCTCTGCCTCCATAATTTTTATATCCATGAGTATGTTCTTTATAGCATCTTGCTTTCATCCATAACCATTTAGAATAAATTTTAGTGCCTTTCATTCTATGTTGTTTGTTAAGATTAGAATAATGATTTATAGCTATCTCATGTTTTAAGCAGCCACAACTTTTTGTATTTCCTTTTTTTAAGTTTCCATAAGCTGTAATTATTTCTTTACCACATTCGCATTTGCATAACCAGTATGGTCTTTTATTTTTTGTATACATATATTTTATTGCAGTTAGTCTTTCAAATTTTTGCCCTGTTATGTCTTTATAGTAATGTAATTTTCCTTTATCATCTCTTTTAGGTATATTAATACTTTCTAACTCTTCTCTGGCACTTCTATTGCTTTTTGACATCTACCTCTCTCCTTCAAATTCAATTACTTCTAATTCTTTTAGTTTCATACTTGAATAATATTCGTTATATAATTTAATCCAGTCATCTAGTTCCATTGATACTAACCATTTTTTATTATTTTTCCTATGGAATACTGTTGGAAATTGTCCTGCCTTTCTATCTCGCTTTGATTGTTCCATTGCATTATATAAATTCAAATTTTCAACTCTTTTGCATTCTATATGTATATAATCAAGTCCAACTATATCTTCTCCTTCTAGTCCACTATACTGTTGCCCTCTTCTACAGTTGTATCCATATTCTTTAAGTATCTTTGCTAATTCTCTTTCTCCTTTAGCTCCTTTTGCTCTACTATTTATTGGCATCTTGTATTCCTCCTATCATCATTTGTTCTGTCTGTATCTGCTCTACCTTATCTGATACTGTTGCATATTCACATTCCTTTACTCCTGTAAATAATGGATTTTCTAGCTTATTACAGCCTAAACATTTTTTACATAGTTCTGTCATAGGCTAGTCCACCTTTGGTATATGTTCCATATTTTCTGCTAACATATCTGCTAAATAATATCTCTTATAATCCGTTTTCTCGCCATATCTATTAGTTTTTCTTTCCCACTCTGTCTTAAACTCGTAGCCCTCTTTTTTTAGCTGGTCTATTCTTGCTCCTAGTTGTGTTATTCCTAAGTCTGCGTATGCTTCCCAGCTAGATATTGAACCAAATTCTCGTATGTAATTTATAATTCTATCTTTTTGTGCTATTTTCATACTTTTACTCTCCTTCTAAAATTTTCTCTTATGATATTTTTTATATCTTCGCTTATTATTGGACTATTTTGTAGCATTCTCATACTTCTAACTATTTCATTGTTTGTTGGTTTGTTTTCTTGTATATTTAGCCCTGTTTCTGCTATTGTTGGTATATAATAATTGCTTTTATTTTTAGGGTCTGCACATTTTTTTCCGTCATATCTTTCACACCTTCCACAATCGCATACAGCTGAATATTTATACTTTTTGTTGTTTATCTCTTTTGTATAAAATACGTAACCTGTTCCGTTGCATTTTTTACAGCCACTTTTTATTTCTCTTTCTTCTTTTTTTGCTGTGTATGGTATTTGTTTATGGAATTGCAATATGTCTGCTAGTGTTGGTCTGAATTTACTTGTTTTATAGATTTCTGCTAAAATATAATTAAATCTTTCTATACTCATAAATTTTAGATTCTCGTACCATATCTCTTTTTCTATGTTGCTTAAATTTTGGTTTTTATAAACATTTTCTATTTGCCCTACATACTCTATAAATTCTTGTTTAGTCATCTTGTTTCAACCACCCTTCTAGCCATTCATCTTTTTGTGGTTTTTCTGTTTCATCTTCCCATCTTTTTTGGTTTAACCAAGTAGAAGGATATGGGATAAATTGTCCACCATCTTTTTGCCAGTCCTTACTAGCCCTAAATTGTTCCAAACTATTCATCATAGAACTAAACAATTCATTCGATGGTTTGTTCTTTAAAAACCACTTTTTAACTTCTTGCTTTTTTACTTTTTTAGGATATTTATTATAAAATTTCTCAAATTTAGCCTCATATTCTTGGTCATTTTGACCATATATATTATCTTTACCTATACTAACCTTACCTAACCTATCCTGTGTCGACATTCCCGATACATTCCCGATACATTCCCATTTTTCTTTTACTAAAGCTGTATTATATGGTGGTGTTTCTACTCTATTTTGTATACTACTGTTGCAACTATTGCATATAACTGAAATATTATCTATTTCGTGTTTTCCTCCCAAGCTAATAGGTTTATTATGTTGTATTGTTGGTTTTGTTAAGTTGTTTTCGTAATTCATTGTGCATCCACATATTGGACATTTTTCTCCAACAAAAGCATTTCTAATTTTATATTCAAAACTATATGGTAAATCACTTTCTTTTTTTACATCTAACCTTTTTTGTCTCGCTTCTGACAATGGTTGTTTTGTTTTCTCAATTAAATTCAATGGTTTACCTTCGCTTAACGTGTATGCATTATTTTCATCTAATTTCAACATTGCTTTTTCTTCTTTGTATTTAGTTTCTGTGTATCTATCTTTTGCAATGTAATTATGTATTTTCCAATGCTTTATTACGACTATTCCATTTTCAAAAGGAATAACAAATTTCTTTGCGATAAGAACTTTTAAATCGTCATCTGACGCTCCTGTCATCCTTATTATTTTTTTAGGACTATTTATGAATCCATCGTCATCTGCCCTCATAGATAAATCATAATAAAGCAATCTTGCTGATGTAGGCATATCCAGAAACGCATCGCTATCTATTATTGTTTTTGCAAACATTCTTCGTTCTGCCATCATTTTCTCCTTTCGTATGATTAAAGGGTTAAACTGTATGTCTAACCCTAGATGTAACTTTTTCCTATTAATTTTATAAATTCTTCTTTTGTATGTGTTTTCATATATTCTTTTTGTGTATCTATTCTTAATTGTTTTATAATATCTTCATTGCCGTGGCATTTTCTGCATATTAACTTAACAAATTTGTGTTTAATACTTCTTTTTCTGTTGCTTCCACCATAGACCTCGTGTGGATCTAACTGTTTTGAATAATTACCACAGAACTCACATATACCAGACTTAATTAAATCTTTATCTCTTTGCCTTTCTAATTTTGCTAATTTAGTAGATTTCCTTTTAATCTTTGTAATCTTTTCTTCCTGTTTTGGCTTTGTTTTAGGTACTGGTATAAAACTTTTACTTAAATCTTTTATAATCATTTTTACCTCCTAGAAAGGGGCGATAGTGGCACTAATACAATAATTCCTTACCCATATTTTTTTGTTTGATTATCTGCTATTAGTGCCACTGTTCTAATAAACTGTTTATTTCTTCTTGTGGTTTTGTTTCCAAATTTAATGATTTTGCTTCTTGCACTAAAAATTCTATTAATAAGCTCATTTCTTTGCTGTCGTATGAACTTGATCCATAGTAACAATGCACCTTAACTGCTTTATCTTTTTTTGATACTTCTTTTACTAAATAACCTAGTCCTTGCTTTTCCCATATTCTTTTGAATTTTTCATATGTACTTTCTTGAACTATAAATGGCTCAAATACTCCTATATTGTTTATTGCATCTTTGTATATTTCTTCTTTGGTTATAATAGTTCCATCTTTGCTTATTTCTTTAGCTATCATGTCACATAGCACCCAACAATAAGCATTAGCATCTAAAGACCTTTTTTTGTACCATTTCTTTAACTCGATATTTAGCTTGTCCTGATTTTTTAATTGCTCAATAGTGTCTAATTCATTTGTATCTAAAAGTAAGCTTATTTTTGATTTATGCGTTTTATAGTCTATATTTATATCTGTTATTTGACCTGTTGTTTGCATTACTCTTCTCCATTTTCAGCAAAAGGATCTTTGTATTCTTCATCTTCCTTTAATTCATTTTCAGTTTTTTCTCGATTCAATGCTTTATTTTGTTCTTTCTCTTTTGCTTTTATTGCTTCTTCTAATATAATTCCTAATGCTTTTTTAATTACTGGGTCTGTCTTTTCGTTTTTACTAAATAACCAATCACAATATTGTCCATCTTTTTTTACTAATTCTCCCAATGTAGTTCCTTTATATTTTCCAAAATTAATTTTTATTGCAGTTGCTTGTTCTAATGTCATTGTGCTATTATCATTTTCTTGTTGAATAAAGTCCCCCATATCTTCTAAGTCTTGTGTAAATACTTCGCTTAAACTTGCCACTTGTAATACTGCATCTATAAATGCTCTTTTCTTTGCCATTTTTAATATTGTATTTACTAAACTACATATGTCAGGGTTGTTTATCTTATATTTTTGTCTACCGTATTTATCTGTAAAGCTTTCACTTGATCCCATATAGTTTTCTGGGATTTCATCTACATTAATAAATCTGTATTTTTTCTCTTTGCTGTTACAATTTCCTACACCTTGTGCAACAGGTTGTCCATTTCTAAATAAAGTGCATCTAATGTTGTATGAGAAAAATTCTTTATCATAATCTTCTGTTACTTGTAGAAATTCATATTCTGGATTCAATCCAAATAACATACAGATTTTTTCTCCTCCTGGTTTTAGTAATGTTGGTTTGTTTGTTCCTGGTACTTCTCCAAAATCATGTCCTTGTTTTAATGTTTTTTGTACTACTGATTGCATTTGTGCTATCTTAGCCATAGTTGTTGAAATATTATCTATATCTACTGTTTCTATAATGCTTAACGCATTTACTTCATTGTTCATTTATTTATCCTCCTATTTAATTCTCAAACTTGTTTTATCATCTATTATTCTTGTTCCTGGTATTATTTCTCCAGTTGCTTTAAAATGATTTTTTATAGCTGTTTTATCTATTTTTGTTGTTATTACTTGTTGTTTAAATTCTTTTGGTATTTCTTCTTCGTTTTCTATTTCTACTGACATTGGATTTTTAGCTATACTTAATGTTCCTAGTTCTGTGTCCATTTTTGTTATTCCTAGCCTGTCCATATTTTCTTTTACATATTGTTTAAATTTTTCTAATTTGTTTTGTCTTGCTTTCTTTAAGTCTTGCAATCTTTTTATTTGAAAATCTACTGCTTCTATAAAAGCTTCTTCGTTTTGTGTATATCCTATTATTCCTGAACCTTTTTGTTGTAGTTCTAATGTTAATTGTTCTCCTAATGCGTTGTATTGTTCTTCTGTTAATTCTCCGTTTTCTGCCATATCCATTAATTCGGCAAATTTATTTGTTATGTTATAAAGTGTTAAATCACTCATATTTTTCATTCCTTTCCTTGACTTTTTTTGAAAGAATCTATATAATAAATATAGTGAATTTATACAAATTCTTATTTTGAAGTTATTTTGTTTGGTGACGGATAACTTCTTTAATTTTGTCCAAAACTATTACTGATGGTGTCTTGTTCATTTCAGCAATTTCTATAATTTGTTCAATTTCTTGTAGTTTTCTAAAATGACATACTGCCCTTTGTTCTGCATTATTTGCTTTTTCTTTTAATTTTTTCTTTGTTTCCATATTTCTCAACTCCTTTCTTTACTTTTTATTTTAATTTTTATATAATAACTCCATTGGAGGTATTATTATGGATTTTAATACTAAAAAAATATTAAAATTTCTTATTAAAAATAAAAATAAAAATTTTTCAATTATTAAACTTTCTGAATCTTTTCCTAAAATCTCTAAAGATCATTTAATTGAAATAATCAATAATCTATATAAAGACAAATACATCAAGTATGTTGGTGATGCTTCTATAAAAATTACTAATAAAGGAATAACTTATATTTCTGTAATTCGTGATGCTTGGCTTTCTGAGCATATTATTGAAATTTTGGCTCTAATAACCGCTTTTATTTCTTTAATATTTTCTATTTTTGCACTAGTTAAAACATATTAATAACATTATCAATATAATAATTTGTATTATTATTGTTGCTAAGCAAAATCCTAATGAAAACTTTCTAAAGCACTGATGTTTATTATCATGATCTATAAAATTCCAAATAATTAATTCTATATTGTCTTTCAATGTTAAAGATTTATATTCGCGTTTTTTCATACTTTCTACCTTTCCAAATTATTTACATTACTTCAATAAATAACTTATAAACATTACGTCATATACTAATGCTAGTAAAAACATACATTCTGCTTTTAATATGTTTATTGCTAATTTTGCTTTGTTCCATTTATACTTTTTCATTTGTATTCACTTCCTTTCTAATACCTTGCTTCTTGTAGCCATTTATCAAATGCCTTTTGTTCTACTTTTTTTTGTCCTATATGAATACCGTGGAAAATCTTTTCTATGCCAAAGTTCATTTGCTTTGTTTTGATTTATTCCTAATATTCTTGCTACATCTTTGACAAATAATATTTTAGGTTCATTTTGCTTTTCTAAAATATCTTTTATTTCTTTAAGATATTGATTTATTTCTTCCATTTCATCCTCCTTTTTGTTCTCCCTAAGTGAACTTTTAGGTCAAAAAAATTTCATCCGCATTGGCCACTGGAAAACATTTTTTGAAGTCTTTTATTTTTTGAATGCTTGGATTTTTCGCTCCACTTTCTATTTGCTTGTAAAAAGATAATGTAATTCCCCATTTCCTAGCCATTTCTTCTTGTGTTTTATTTATTGAATTTCTATATTCTCTAAGTTTTTCTCTTGGCATTTTTCAACCCCCTTTCATCAAGTTCACTTGCAGTATAATATACTTTAAGTGAACTGTCAATACTTTTTTTAAAAAATTTTTTTAAAATCCTCGAATTTGTTGATACTGTAAGCAAACTTTTTTTAATTTTTAATTGCATAGTACACTTATAGTGTGCTATAATATTATTGAATTAGGAGGATACTATTATGAATAGGATAAAAAACTTAAGAGAAGAATTAAATATGACTCAGCAAGAATTAGCTGATAAGTTGGAAGGTGCAAAAAGTACAGTTGCAATGTATGAAAAAGGTAACAGAAAACCTAGTTTAGAAGTTCTTGTGAAATTATCTGAGATATTTGATTGTAGTATTGATTACCTATTAGGAAAAACAGATGTTAGAAAACCTATTGAAAATATTAATAACCCTAAAAAATACTATATGTGCCCTGTTTATGGCAGAATAAGTGCAGGACAACCTAATTGGGCAGAAGAATGTATAGAAGGTAGATTACCTATTGACATTGAACTAATGAATATAGTCAATCCAGAAGAATGTTTCTTTCTTCGTGTAAATGGTGAAAGTATGAATAAAGAAATACAGAATGGTGCTTATGCTCTTATCAGAAAAACAGATTCTGTTGATGATGGAGATATAGCAGTAGTTTTAGTAAATGGGTATGACGCTACGTTAAAGGTATTTAACAGGCAAGGGGATTTTATTTTATTAGAACCTATGAGTACAGATCCTGCATTTAAGACACAAGTATATGGCAGAGATACAGAAATAAAAATAATTGGCAAGTATATTGGTAAAATGGAGATGAAATAAAATGAAATTTATTAAAAGGCTTGGAAATATATTATATTCATTAATCTTATTATTTATAGTAATAAGTGGCATCTGTAATATGAGTACTTTTATTGGACGCTTAGGTATTGGATTTGGTAGTTTAGATTACATTATAACTATATCATTGTCAGCCTTTGCATTCTATATGTTTGCTCGTGATATTGATAATATTTATGGAGTTAAAAAGAAATTAAGTATTGCAAAAAATGTATTTTCATTAGATTATACTAATTTAAAAAATATATCTAAAATTGATTTTGATGATAGTTGTAATTTTAATATTTATTTGAAAAATGGCCTACATATTTCTTTAAATAAGTATTATATACCAAAGACACAAAAAGATTTACAAAATTTAGATGATGAATTTAATTTTTAATTAATTTTAGACTACTAAAGATAAGTTGAAATATACTTATCTTATTTTATAAGGAGGATTTATGGCAAGACGAGGAAATGGCGAAGGAACTATATATTATAGTGAAAAATTAAATAAATGGGTTGGTCAATTTACAGCTGGGAGAAAAGCTGATGGTTCCCTGAATCGTAAATCTGTATATGGTAATACTAGAAAAGAAGTTAAAGAAAAGATTACCTCTGCTCTATCAGATATCCAAAAAGATACATATATAGAAAAAAACAATATAACAATTTCTGAACTTGCAACAGAAATTGTTGAGGATAAACATAACTCAAATGAAAATAGTTCTAACACTTATAATAGAGCAAAATATACTTTAAAGTTAATAACTAAATCTGATTTTGGAAATATGCCTATAAGAAAAGCAACTGCAAGAGATATTAAAAACTTTTTAAACACATATACTTCTTATTCTGAATCCAGCATCAAAAAATTGTATCAACTTCTTAATCAAACTTTTAGGAGAGCAATTGAACGAAATTACATTATTAGAAATCCAATATCGTTTGAAGAAGCAAAAAGGCCTAAATCAGCTAAAATAGCAGAGAAGGTTGAAGCATTAACTATTGAAGAAGAAAAAAAGCTCATAAAAGCATTATCATGCGAAATTAACGCTTTGAAAGATGCTTGTCTCTTAATGTTATTTACAGGTATGCGTGTCGGTGAAGTTCTTGCACTTAAATGGGAGAACATATCTGATAAAAATATTAGTATTAAAAAATCCTTAACTAGAGATGAATCTGGTAAAGTAATAGTTGGAGAAAAGGTAAAAACATATACATCTGATAGAGAAATTCCTATTACTGAAACAATACAAAAAATACTAACTAATATTTCTAAAGAAAATGATTACCTATTCAATGCAACTCCAAGAAATGTTCAATCATATTTAGAAAAAATTAATGCAATTAATTGCATTAAAAATAATCTTACTCCCCACATGTTAAGACATACTTATGCAACTCGTTGCATTGAAGCAGGAGTCAATATAAAAGTTCTTCAAAAAAAATTAGGACATAAGAATATACAAACAACTTTAGATGTATATGCAAGTGTATTTGATAAGTTTGAAAAGCAAGAAGATGATAAAATTATTAAATATTTAGAAAAAAATAAGATAACTTTGTAGTCAGTTGCATTAAAACTGCATTAAAATCAATAAAAAAGAGAGGTTTAAAATCCTCTCTTTTCTTACTCTGGTGCGGATGAAGGGACTTGAACCCCCACACCGAAGTACTGGTTCCTAAGACCAGCGCGTCTGCCAGTTCCGCCACATCCGCATATTTTATTGACATTGATTATTGTAGCATTTTATATGCAAAGTGTCAATATCTTTAATTAATTTTATTTGTAATTTTTTAAAATTTTTATGGCATTGTAGGTCGCCAAGCATGACGACCTACAATATTTTTTAAATACTATTCTTCGTCTTTTGTTGTATTTATTTTTAATAACTTAAATATTTCTACTATTATTACTGGTGCAAGTACTAACATTACTGTTTCGAATACGTGCATTGCTGGCAGCATTACTAATCCAAATATATCTCTTAATCCTTGTGTAAATAGTATTACAAACATTAAACTTGCTGATACTACTGTTGCTAAAATTAGTTTGCTATTATTAAATATTCCTGTTTTGAATATCGTTCTTTTGTTATCTCTTATGTTAAATACATGTACTAGTTCAGAAAGTGCTAATACATAAAACGCCATTGTTTGGCCTATTTTTACTTTTTCTTCTTGACTTACATCTGGTGTTGAAAGTCCAATTATGAATGCAGTAAGTGTAAGTAATCCTATCATTAATCCTTGATATATTATTCTCCATGTCATTCCTTTTGTAAATATTCCTTTTTTAGTATTTTTTAAAGGCTTTCTTTTCATTACATTGTCTGCTGCTGGATCTACTGCAAGTGCTAATGCTGGTAATGAATCTGTTACTAGGTTAATCCATAATATGTGTATTGGTAATAATGTTTCTATTAATGTTATATCTACTCCAAATTGCTTTGACAATAATGGAGTTATTAGTATTGCTAAAAATAGTACTACTATTTCTCCTATATTGCTTGATAATAAGAATTGTATTGCTTTTAGAATATTATCATATATACGTCTTCCTTCTTCTACTGCTGACACAACTGTTGCAAAATTATCATCTGTTAAAATAACATCTGCTGCTTCTTTTGCAACATCTGTTCCAACTACTCCCATTGCACAACCTATATCTGCAATTTTTAATGATGGTGCATCATTTACTCCATCTCCTGTCATAGCAACGGTTTCTCCATTTGCTTGCCATGCTTTTACTATTCTTACTTTATGTTCTGGTGAGACTCTTGCATATACAGAATATTTCCTTACATTTCTAATTAGTTCTTCATCACTCATTTCTTCTAATTCTGTTCCTGTAATTGCCTCATCATCATTTTCTAGTATTCCTAAGCTTTTTGCTATTGCTATTGCTGTTATTTTATGATCACCAGTAATCATTACTGTTTTTATTCCTGCTTCTTTACATTCTTGTACTGCATCTTTTACTTCTAGTCTAGGTGGATCTATCATGCCTACCATACCAATATATGTTAAATTAGATTCTAATTCTTTTATTTCTTCTGCTGTTGGTTTATGGTCTAGTACTTTATATGCCATTGCTAAAACTCTTAATGCATTTTGTGCCATTTCCATGTTGTATCTTCTAATTATTTCTTTGTATTCTTCTAAATCTGTTTTTATATCGCCTTCTAATATATATGAACTACAATTTGCCAAAAGTTCATCTACTCCACCTTTTGTATAAACTACATAATTTCCGTTTTCTTCGTGTACTGTTGTCATTAATTTTCTATCTGAATCAAATGGAATTTCTGCTACTCTTGGAAACATTCCATATACTGATGGATCAAAATCTAATTTAAATGCCATATCTACTAATGCCGTTTCTGTTGGATCTCCTGTAAGTTTGTCGTCTTCTGAAATTTTGGTGTCATTACAAAGCATACTTGCATATACTAATTTTTGAATATCTATCATATCTGCTGCATCTTCTAAGTTTACAAGGTTTCCATCACAAAATACTTTTTCTACTGTCATTTTATTTTGTGTTAATGTTCCGGTTTTGTCTGAGCAAATTACTGAAGCGCTTCCTAATGTTTCTACTGCTGGCAATTTTTTAACAATTGCATTTCTTTTTACCATCCTTTGTACGCCAATTGCAAGTACTATTGTAAATACTGCTGGCAAGCCTTCTGGTATAGCTGCTACTGCTAAACTTACAGCTGTCATAAACATATGTATTGGTTCTTTTCCATATAAAAGACCTACTACAAAAATTACAGCACATATTGCTAATGCTACAATTCCTAGTGTTTTTCCTAATTTATTTAATTTTTGTTGAAGTGGTGTTCCTTGTTCTTCTGCTGTGTTTATTATATCCGCTATTTTTCCTACTTCTGTATTCATTCCTGTTTCTACTACAACAGCTTTCCCTCTACCATAAGTAATTAAACTCGAAGAAAATAGCATGTTTACTCTGTCTCCTATACCTATCTTTTCGTCTTCTATTTTTGCTGCCATTTTTTCTACTGGCACAGATTCTCCTGTTAAAGCAGATTCTTGCGATTTTAAATTTACTGCTTCTATTATTCTTAGGTCTGCTGGTACATAGTCCCCTGTTTCTAATATTACAATATCTCCTGGAACTAGTTCTTTAGATTGAATGACTTGAAGCTTACCATCTCTTACAACTTTTGCAACGTGTGAACTTAATTTTTGTAAAGCTTCTAATGATTTTTCTGCTTTGTTTTCTTGGGCTACTCCTATTATTGCATTTACTACTACAACTACTAGTATAATAATTGTATCTGTAAATCCCTCTCCTTGTGCTACTCCAACAACTCCAGAGATTATTGCAGAAATTATAAGAATTATAATCATAAAGTCTTTAAATTGTTCTAAGAATTTTACAAATAAACTTTTTTTCTTCTTTGCTTTTAATTCATTTAGTCCATATTCTTCTTGTCTTTTTTTGGCTTCTTCTGCTGTTAAGCCATTTTCTGCATTTGTTTTTAGTGTAGATTCTACTTCATCTACTGTTTTATTAAACCAATTTATTGCCATTGTTTTCCTCCTTGTTTTTTAAAATTTTTCTTACTGTATTAAAATTATCGTTTCCCGTTAATATTATATCAAAATTTTCTTTATATCTTTCTAAGTTTTGCTCTGCATTTTCATCTAAAAAGCCAAATGTTAATGTGTTTTGTAACTTTTCTTTGTCTATCATTTTTATATCTTCTATTAAGTCTCCAAATACTAAGGCTTTTTCTCTTTCTTCTATCTGGTTTCTTATTTTCTCTGGTATTCTGCTATATTCTTTGTTTGATGTTGCCATTATCTTGTCCATATTTATTGTTGTTATTCCATTATTAAACTCAAAAAAATTAGAAACTATTTTTATATTATTAAACATGCAATTTTCTTTTTCTAAAAAGGCTTTTACTATATTTCCTATCCCAGAAGACATAATTATTACTGGAACATTGTTATTATTCATTTCTTGTAAAAACTCTTTTGCTCCATCTCTTAAATATAAATTTGCATCTAATAATGCATTTTCTATGCCTTCTTTTGTTATATATTTTGTTAAAAGTGTAAAGCTTTCTTTTGCCCATTCTTTCATTATTTGTTGCTTTTTATTTTCTTCGATTGTGTAGTCTAATTCTAATGGTCTATAATGCTCATATATCTTAGTTCTTTTTTCTAAACATTCTCCACCTAGATATTGTGGTATCACTCCCATTGTTGGCTCACTTTCTGCTGTTGTAAGAGTTCTATCAAAATCTGTTATTACAAAATAATTATTCAAATTATTAAATTTATTTAGTTTTTCTTTGCTTATTATGTATGGCATATTGTTTCCTTTCATATTTGCACCAATTTGAGTTTTCAAGATTTTTTCTATTTAATCAAAAAGACTTTTAAAGAAACTAATTTTCATAGCTTCTTTAAAAGTCTTGCTTACCATTTAGGCTCACTAACCAGTTTAAAACGAGGTTGTTGATTAGTAATTTTTAAGCTACTCCCTTTTAAAATTTGAAGAGTTTTGGTCTCTTCTTCTTATACTTTTCACTTGCTAAATATAATATATTTTTTTATTTGATTTGTCAAGACAAATTTTTTATGTTTTTTTACTTCTATGTTTACTTTTACTTTATTTATGATATACTACTTGTGGTGATATTTTATGGGGAAAATTAAATATTTATTTAAACGCATTATTAAAATGGATTATAAAAATATGTTTAGAATAGCCAAAGCTATTAGTAAAAAAACTAAGAAAAACTATATTTCGATTGTAATTGATATGATTAAATGTGGTTTTAAATACCAAGCAGGATATTATGATTATCAAGAGTTTGAGTTTTATAATTTAAATAATGAAGAACGAAAAACCTATTTAACTCGTGGTAAAAACAATGAAATTATTAAAAAGTTCAATGATAAATCTAGTTTTCACAAATTTGAGAACAAAGTAGAATTCAATAAAATATTTAATAAGTATTTAAAAAGAAATTGGATGATGCTAACACCTGATAATTATAATGATTTTGAAACTTTTTTCAAGTCTAATAATGCAATTATTGTAAAGCCTATTGATGATGAAGGTGGTCACGGAGTTGAGAAATATGTTTATTCTCCTGATGTTAACTGTAAAGAAATATATAATAAATTAATTGCAAATGATCAACTATTAATCGAAGAATGCATTAAGCAACATCCAGACATGAACGTTTTATATGATAAGTCTGTAAATACTATGAGAATGTTTACTTTTTACAAGGATGGTAAATCTTATTTTCTACAAGCTGTACTTAAAATTGGTAATGGTGGTGTTGTAGATAATTTTTCAAGTGGCGGAATGTATACTTATGTAAGTAATGAGGGAAATGTTTATGTAGAAGCAATTGATAGAAATGACAATATTTATACTGAACATCCTATTTCAAAGAAAAAAATTGTTGGCTTTAAAGTTCCAATGTTTAAAGAAGCTGTTGAGCTTGTAAAGGAATGTGCTAAAGTTATTCCAGAAGTGGCTTATGTTGGTTGGGATGTAGCAATTTCTGAAAATGGCCCAGTAATTGTCGAAGGAAATTGTTTTCCAGGGGTATATCAAGTAAAACCTAGTTTGATAACTAAAAAGGAAGGTTTAATTCCTAAGTATAATGAAATTATGAAGATATTTTAATTCAAAAAAAGTTATAGTTTTCACTATAACTTTTTATTTTTGGTGGAGATGGAGGGAGTTGAACCCTCGTCCAATAATATTTCCATACAAGCTTCTACAACAATAGTTTATTATTAAATATTCCCTCTAATTCTTGTTAATAAACAAACTTGAATTTTTGGTAGTCTTAAAATTACCCATTATTTCCAAGACAAGAAATAATTTTGTTTCCTACTTTAATCGACGCTTTATCCATACCAGTAGGCCTTATGGTAAAACGACGTGCCATTAACTAGGCAGCGTATGCTAATTCTCTATTATCAGCGTTTATTTTTAATTTCTCGTTTTTTAAGTGGCCAACGAGAATCCACTTGTCGCAACTCATATTTCTACATTACTGTCGAAACCAATTACATCCCCATGTACATACTTTATTATACTATAATTATTGTTTGTTTACAATAATTTAGTTATATAAAGTATTTATATATTTTTCCATGTTTTTTGCAGCTTCTTTTCCTGCTTTTATTGCTAAACACACTGTTGCTTTGCTTTGGCAAACATCTCCTCCTGCAAATACGCCTTCTATATTAGTTTGACAATTTTCGTCTATTTTTATAAGTCCATTTTCCAATTGTATTTTTTCTTGTTCTATTATTTCCTTATTTGGTTTTAGTCCTATTGCAAATATTATTGTGTCTGCATTTATATAGAATTCACTACCTTCAATGTCTTTTACTTCTCCATTTGTTGCATCTGTTTTTATGCATTTTACTTTTTGTATTTTGCCTTCTTCTACGTCTGCTTCTAATACTTTTGTATTGTATATAACTTCTACTCCATCTTCCATAGCTTCTTTTAATTCTATCTCTCTTGCTGGTATTTTTTCTCTATTTCTTCTATATACAATTGTACTGCTTTTTGCACCCATTCTTATAGCAGCTCTTGCAGAGTCTGTTGCTACATTTCCTCCTCCAATTATTATTACATTTCCTAGGTCATTTATTATTCTTTTTGCATTATATTCTTTTAATATATAATCAGATTTATGTATTTTGTTACATTCTTTGTTAGTTAAATGATATGTACTTGCTGTTTCAGCTCCAATTGCTACAAATATTGCTTTATAGCCATTCTTCTTTAAGCTTTCTATTGTTATATCTTTTCCAAATTCGATATTTGTTTGCATGTTTATTCCTAGGCTTTTTATTCTTCTTGTTAAATTTTGTGTAATATCTCTTGGTAACCTAAACCCTGGTATTCCATATGTTAGAAGTCCGCCTATTTCTTCTTCTTTTTCAAATATTGTAACTTCAAAACCTTTTTTAGAAAGTTCTACTGCACATTCTATTCCAGCTGGGCCTGAACCTACTACTGCTATTTTAATATTATTAGATTTTTGTCTTTCATTCACATATATTACATTGTTTTCCCTAGCCCAATTATTTACATATTTCTCTAACTTATTTACTTGGATAGGTTCTCCTTTTATTCCCTTTATGCAATTTCCTACGCAACACTCTTCGTATGGGCAAACGTTAGAGCATATGTTACTCATAATATTATTCTCTTGTAATATTTTATATGCTTCTTCTAGGTTTCCATTTTTTATTTGTTCTATAAATTGCGGAATATGTGTACTTATTGGGCATCCTTTTTGACACATTGGTACTTTACAATTTAAACATTTATTTGCTTCATTTTGTGCTTCTTGTAAACTGTTCAATTTTATTCTCCTTTTTTTATTTGGTTTAATTTAGTTGAAGACTAAATTCTTTTTGAAAATTAAAATATTAAAAATGAAAAAAAATTGCGAATGGATTGAGCTTGAGGTAGAAATTGTTCTTCTCTCGGAGTAGGGAATCTCATCTCTTGAGGGCGCTGCGGAGAGAGGAGATTTACAATTTCTACAAAAGTGACATGACCGAGCGGTTTTTTTGAATTTTAATCTTTTAATTGTTAATTAATCGGGTGAATTCAGGACAGTCCCCAAAATCCCCAGGTTTGGTGATTTTGAGGGACAGTCCCTAGAATTCCCCCTCACACAAATTACAATTTATATAATTTGTTTTGTTCTATATATTTGTATACTTCTCTTGATAAATATTTTTGTGCTTCACTATCATTTTTTGCTATCATTTCTCTTATTTCAGTTGATGAAATCACGTTTTTGTCTCTTTTTATGACTATATATTTTTGGTCTTTTATTTTGTTATAATCTTTCCATTTGCTCATTTTTTCGAAATTATCTGAGCCCATTATAAAATACACTTCGCATTTTTTAAAATATTTTTGATTAATTAGCTCAAATGCATCCACTGCAAATAATTTTTTATCTTCTTTTATCTCAATGTCATCTACTTCTAATTTGTTATTGTCTTTTATAGCTAGTTTTATCATATTTAATCTATGTTCTGCCGATATTAGTCCATTTTTTATATATGAATCATTTACCGGTACAAAAATAACTTTGTCTAATTTTTTTGTTTTTACTAAATTATTTGCTAATTCAATATGTATATTTGTTGGAGGATTAAAGCATCCTCCAAAAAATCCTATTTTTTCCATAACTATCCCTTATTTAAATAAGTATCCAAATTGCTCGTCTATCTGTTTTGTAAATGTTTCATTGTTGTCTGCATTGAATCTTATTACTTTAATATTTTTTGCATCTTTTTCTACTTCATCGGCTAATTTTAAGTACTCATTTTGTTGTTTTATGCTACTTTCTACATTAAATGCTTGGTATTGATGTTTATCTCTTTTTATACGCTTTTCAAAAACAGATGTGTCTTTTAAATATAAAACTACTAAATATATGTTAAAATTTAATTTATCTAGTTTTTCTAATAGCATTTTATATGTGTCATCAAAAGAATATGGCTTATATCCTAGTCTTCCATATATTTCTTCTGTGAAAAAGGTTCTGTCAAAAATCATGTTTACGTCTTCACATGCTTCTATATATTCTAATAATTTTAGATATTTTTTTTCTATTTTTTTATGTCCTGTTTCAGTTTTATCTTTTATTCCTGTTAATCTATATAAATCTGTTGCACTCATTTTTTCTCTTAAATAGTTTGTAAATGTTGTTTTTCCTGCTCCTTGTGGTCCTTCTACTATTATTATTGTATCTTTCATTTTTTTCACCTTATTTATTCATTTCATTTTTTAGAAATTCTATTTCTTGATTTAAATCAAGTCTTAAGAATAATGGATTTCCCTTCTCTATTACTTTTAGTCCATTTCCTAATTCAGGATATGTTTTTATACTATCCCAGGTCATTAAATTTTCATCTTTTATCATTAATTGTTCAAATATTTTTGCTGATGATTCTTCCATGCATGGTTTTATTAATATTGCTACTTTCCTTAACACTTCAACTAAATGATACATAACATCTTTTAGTTCTTCTATTTTCTCCTCTTTAAATAATGCCCATGGCATTGTTTCATCTATATATTTGTTTGCTCTTGATATTATTTTCCAGATTTCGTCTAATGCATTTGAAACATGAGCTTCATCCATCTCTTTCTCTGTTTCTTTTATTCTTTCAGTTATAAAGTTTTCCAATTCAATGTCTAAATCTGTTAATTTTGAAGGTTTTGTTGGAATTTCTCCATTGAAATATTTATTAAGCATTCCTATTGTTCTATTTAACAAATTTCCTAAATCATTACATAAATCTGAATTAAATCTCTCTACAAATCCTTCTGGTGTAAATAGTCCATCCTGTCCACCTACTAATTCTTTTAGTAAAAAGTATTTTGTAGCATCTAATCCATATCTATTTATTAATGTTTCTGGATATATAACATTTCCTTTTGATTTTGACATTTTTCCATCTTTCATCATTATCCAACCATGTGCAAGTAATTTTTTAGGTATTGGTAAGTCTAGTGCCATTAAGAAAATTGGCCAATATATTCCATGGAATCTTATTATATCCTTTCCAACTATTTGCAAGTCTGCTGGCCAATACTTTTTAAATTTTGTGTCGTCTTCTGACATATATCCTAATGCAGTTATATAGTTTGTTAGTGCGTCTAGCCATACATATATTACATGTTTTTCATCGCCTTTTACTTTTATTCCCCAGTCAAAACTTGTACGTGTTACACATAAATCTTCTAATCCAGGTTTTATAAAATT